>OJOX01000630.1_pt1 | contig 12525 bp, 7 predicted proteins | sample 1598301 | NCBI WGS metagenome assembly OJOX01 (sample SAMN03922480, study PRJEB24848) | human gut metagenome | isolation source: stool sample | host: Homo sapiens | place: Germany | collected 2011-05 | reverse complement strand
CATCATAAATTATTTTGAAGAACGATTGACAAATGCTTCAGCGGAGTCGTTCAATACTAAAATCAAAGCTTTTCGAAGCCAGTTAAGAGGGGAGCTAATGTGAAATTCTTCATGTTCAGGCTGGCTATGCTATATGCTTAAAAGAAAGCTTGCCAACCGGGAAAATCCGCTGACCCTATTTTGTCTATACTCCTGCCTGCAGACATACTTGCTTACTTTGATTTAAATCTTCCTACTCTTTTATTTTAATATTATATCCATATTTTCCAATATACTAAATAATAACAAGCTATATATACAAAATAAACAAACAAGAGCACATATTAAAATAAATAATCTGATATATTACAGAATAAAACAAGACTCTTTTAAAGAAATAGCTGTTTTTAATAAATTATTTTATTAAAAATGTTTGATGCTTTTAAAAAAATAGTATATTTGCGATAAATATAATATTTAAAATTCTAATACTAATATGAAAAAGAAATCACTATTATTTATTGTGCTATTAATCTTTATCAAAATTAATGCTCAAAACAATATCTACCAACCAACATGGGAATCGCTCGATACTCGCCCTACCCCTGCATGGTTCAAAAATGCAAAATTTGGAATCTTTATCCATTGGGGAATCTATTCTGTACCCATGTGGTCACCTAAAGGCACTTACGAAGAATGGTATAAATATTGGCTGGATAATAAAAAGTTAATAGGGAACGGTGAATTTACCGGAACCGAAATTTATGATTATCATACAAAAATGTATGGAGAAGACTTTAATTATGCAGATTTTGCTGCCAAATTTAAAGCACATGATTACGATGCAAACGCTTGGGCCAAACTATTCGAAAAATCAGGTGCCAAGTATGTAGTTTTAACAACTAAACACCATGACGGTTATGCATTATGGCCAAGTATGGAAGCGTCTAGAGATTACGGCAGACCTTGGAACAGTATGGAAATAGGTCCTAAACGCGATTTGGTAGGTGAATATACCACAGCTCTTAGAAAAACAGATATTAAGGTGGGATTCTACATTTCTTGCAGAGAATGGGGAAGTCCACTATATTGTCCGGAGTTACTTAATATATATGTATCCCGTCATTTTATACCACAAGTAAAAGATCTGGTAAATCGGTATGAACCCGATATTCTTTGGTCAGACGGTCCCGATGATTACAGTGACTCTATTTGGCAAACAAAAAAACTTTTCCAATGGCTCTATTCTGAATCCCCAGTAAAGAACAAAATTGTACTGAATGACAGATGGGCAAAATTTACTGATGGGAAAAAGCATGGCGATTATTACACCCGTGAATATAGCAATCGCAATATGCCAGAGGATAAACCTTGGGAAGAATGTCGTGGCATGGGATTCTCTTTCTCTTATAATCAAAATGAAGATATAGAAGATTATTCCAGCCCACAAGGATTAATACTTACCTTAGTTAATATTGTAAGCAAAGGTGGAAATTTACTCTTGGGCATAGGTCCGAATGGAAACGGCAAAATTCCCACTATCATGCAGGAACGCTTATTGCAAATGGGAGAATGGCTAAAAGTAAATGGAGAAGCAATCTATGATACTTACAAATGGAAACAATCTGAACAATGGTCTGAAGGTGACAGAAATTGGAAAGATAAAGGAAAACATTATGTAGGAGGAAACTCTATTTTAAAACAAACAGTAGATCCCGATCCCGGCTTTGCCGTAAAAGAAGCCTTTTTCACAGCTAAAAATAATGCAGTATATGCCATTCTGCCTAAATTTCCGGAAAATCAAGTCATACTGAAAGACATTAGAACAAGTTCCAAAACAAAAATAACTTTATTAGGATATGACAAAACATTGAAATGGAAACAGAATGGAAATAATATAGTAATAGAAATTCCCACTATTCCTTACAGCAAAGTTCCTTGTCAGTATGCATGGACACTTAAATTAGAATATGTTGAATAATTCATACTTCAAATTCAAAATCTTTATTAATCACTAATTTTTAACTCTATGAAAAAGAACCTTTTTTTGTTATTAGGTCTTTTAATGTCATTCAATGTAATGGCACAGACGAAAACAATTACAGGTACAGTAGTGGATGCTACCAATGAACCGGTGATAGGCGCCAGTGTGGTAGAAGCAGGAACTACAAATGGTACCATTACAGACCTTGATGGAAAGTTTTCTCTAAACGTATCCCAAGGAGCTAAAATTAATGTCAGTTACATCGGTTATAAAACACAGACTATTACAACCGGTGTTCAAAACTCCTACCAAATTGTCTTAAAAGAAGATACAGAAGTTTTGGATGAAGTAGTGGTAACTGGTTACGGCGGCTCGCAAAAACGTGCGACTTTAACAACCGCTATTTCAAAAATGGACAATTCGGTACTTGAAAAAGCAGCCTATAGTAACGCTGCACAAGCCCTACAGGGTTCTGTCACAGGTTTACGTGTCGTTACCGTCAGTGGTCAACCTGGCTCTGAACCTAGTATAACTCTTCGCGGTGGAGCTACTATCACCGGAGCCAACAATAAAGCTTTAATTATTGTAGACGGTGTTGTACGTGATAGTATGGGCGATATTAACTCTTCAGACATTGAATCCATTCAAGTGCTGAAAGATGCCGCTTCTACTGCCATCTATGGTGCCCGAGCAAACGGTGGTGTTATTTTAATTGAAACTAAAAGTGGAAAAGCCGGAAAAGCTTCAGTTAATTACAAATTCAAAATGGGTGTGAATTTTGCCCGTAAAGGATATGATTACCTAAATGCTGAAGACTATATTTATTACAACCGTATCGGATATAAAAAAGTAAAAGGCTATGATGGTCTGGATGCTCAGCAAGGATATGGCATCGGCAATAATATGTATGATATTCGCTACTTGAATGATGAAACAGCTCATTTGCAAAATGAAGGCTGGCAAACGATGGACGACCCCGTAAATCCAGGTAAAAAAATAATATTTAAAGATTATGGAGGACTATTAGATAATGACGTATTCGATGACAATGCTTTTATGCAAGAACATTATATAAGTATCACCGGAGGTAATGATAAAGGAACTTTTGCTACAAGCTTGGGATATTACAATGAAGATGGTCAGATTATAGGTACCGGATATAAGAGATTTAACGGTTCTGTAAATGGTTCTTATAAAGTTTTCCCATTCTTAAACGTAAAAGCCGGAGCAACTTATACCTGGGCCAGCAAACCTTCTCTATGGATTAGTGAAGACCAAATGTTTTACCGAACCCGTTCTCAACGTCCCACATGGAACCCCTATGATGAAGAGGGTAATCCAGCATCAGGAGGTGGTACTTCCGACGGTAATCCTGCCTATTTCAGGGACAAACTGACACAACATAACGGAGAGCGCCGACAATCCTATAACATTGGATTTGATCTTGACATTCTCCCTAAAAAACTCGTATTAAGCGGAAACGCTTCACTTTTACATTATGACTACCAGAGGGAAAAGTTCAATAAAAGTTATAAATTACAGTCTTCTTCTACAGCTACAAATACTCGTCAAGCTGAAGCTTGGATCAAGAGATATAACCAAATGCAATTCAATAGCACACTGACATATACGGACAGATTTGCAGAAAAGCATAATGTAGATGTCATGTTGGGTGGTGAATATTATAATTATGATGAATTCCAGTTTGAAGCCAAGACTCAAAATTCACCAATTGATGACATACCTACTTTAAATGTTGGTGCCAAGCAGACTTATACTTCCACCACAAGAACTGCCTACCGCATTCTTTCCAGTTTCGGACGCATCAATTACAACTATGACATGAAATATTTATTTTCATTCGTAGCCCGCTATGATGGTATTTCTCGTCTGAAAGACAATCGTTGGGGATTCTTCCCAGGCATTTCGGTAGGTTGGAATGTGATGGAAGAAAATTTCTGGAAAGATTCAAAAATTTCAGAAGTGATTTCAAACTTGAAACCCCGTATCAGTTATGGTGTAAACGGTAATGTAAATGGAATTGGCAACTTCGATGTATATGGTGCCTATGGTCTTGTAGATGCTAAAAACTATGGGGGATCTTCCGCATTCTATAATTCGGCATTGGTAAATACCGGTTTACGCTGGGAACAGAGCAAGACCTTGGAAGTAGGGTTGGATATCGGTTTTTTCAATAACAAATTAAGTTTTATTATCGATTACTTCAACAGAAGAACAAATGACTTGCTGACTAAACAAGCTCTACCGGGTTATTTGGGTTTTTCCGATATTATGACCAACATGGGAACTTTACGTAACTCAGGTATAGAATTGGAGGTAAAAGCCAATATATTAAATAATGTAGGTGGTTTTACCTGGGACCTTTCCGCTAATTTATCTTCGGTAGCAAACAAAATTATCTCATTACCCTATAACGGTATAGAAAACAACCGAGTAGGAGGTTATGAAGTTGCCGTAGGTAAAGGAACAAATGCCACCAAGTGGATTGCCGGACGTCAGGAAGGCGGAAAATTGGGCGAAATGGTAGCTTACAAGCAAAATCATATTTTCAAAAGCTGGGATGATGTTAAAGAGCACGCTAATATGATGATTGATGAAGTTGCTAACCTGTACGGTCCGGGACTAGCTAGTGAATATGCAGGAAAAGAAGGATGGAAACCTATAGAACCTGGAGATGTATGCTGGGAAGACATCAACGGTGATAATAAAATCAATGGACTTGACCGCGAAGTAGTAGGCAATATTTTCCCAAAAGTAACCGGCGGTTTCTCTTCAACTCTTTCTTGGAAAGGTATATCCCTCTATGCACGTTTTGACTATGCATTAGGACATACTCTTTATAATGACTTGGCCGCACGTACTTTAGGCCAATACCAAGGTGCATTCAATATAATTACTGAAGTAAAAGATATGTGGAGTGAAGATAATCCGAATTCAGACTTACCGGCATTCTATTATGCAGACCAATTGGCCAAAAAGAATATCACCCGTTCCAATAATGCCTCAGCCAGCCGTCATAACAACAGTTCACGCCTCTATGAAAAAGCTGACTATCTAGCCTTACGAGAGTTAACACTAAGTTGGGACTTGCCCAAAGCATGGACTAGCAAAGCATTTATACAAAACGCATCTGTCTATGTCACCGGACAAAATCTGTTCTATGTCACCGGATATACCGGCACTTCTCCAGAGCCTGTCTTGACAAATAGTGATAATAATGAAAATCTATACGGCGTTGATCAAGGTCGATATCCTACTCCTAGAACCGTATTATTTGGTTTATCTGTAACATTTTAAATTGAACACAACTATAAAAGAATAAAATCATGAAAAAGATATTTACATACCTGTTGGCAGGACTTTCTCTGCTATCATTTTCAAGATGTGATTCCTTGGATATTGAGCCTACCAGTTCACTGGCAGGAACCGCATATTGGAAAAACCCGGACCAATTCACTGCGTTCAATACAGGACTGCATGCTTTACTTCGCGAAAAAAGTTATAATTTCTTCTTACTGGGTGAACCTCGTGCAGACATTTACGGAGACAATCCTATTGGTGGCGAAGCAAGCCAAGGCATGGAACGTTTACCTTTCAATACCATAAATAAAGAAAATGTAGGTATCAGCAATTATGGTGACATGTATAAAATCATCAATCAAATAAACCAGATGATTGCCAAGACCACAGAAACGACAATTCTGACAGAAGCCACCCAAAATTATTATTTAGGTGAAGCCTACGGAATGCGTGCCTACCTTTATTTCCACTTGCTACGTTCCTGGGGAGATGTCGTTTTATACTTAGATTACACGGAAGGGCAGAACCTTGATTTAAGTAACATTACCAAAGGAGTATCACCTGCAACAGAAGTTATGGAACAAATAAAGAAAGACATTCAGGCATCAGAAAATGCCTTTGGCTCTGACTATTCTTTCAAATTGGGACGTCACTTTTGGTCTGCCGCAGCAACTCAAATGTTAAAAGGAGAAGCTTATCTGTGGAGCGGACGCCAGATGAATGGAGGCAACAGTGATTATACCATTGCAAAAAACGCCTTTGAAAACGTAAAAAAAGCAGATGTTGGTTTAGTAACCAGTTCTTTTAAAGATATTTTCTCCTTTGAGAATAAAAAGAACAAGGAAATGATTTTCACTATCCACAATGGTAAAGACGAATATGAAATGTGGGGAGGATACTATAGAATGAGATTAATTCCTGCACAGGATAAAATGGTGAAAATTTATTGTGACGAGAATGGTAATTCCTTTGTCGGAACCCCAGATGCACAACTTAATGGTCTTACCCAGCTACAAGTAAGACGAGAATTTTATTTCAAAGGTTTCCGTAACAATGATACGCGCTGGACAACTTCTTTGAAAGCCGTTTATAAAAAAGATGCCCAAGGAGTAGTCAGTTATTTCGGCCCTATCACTTATAAGTTCCAAGGAACGATGCTGGAAGGAGGGTCTACACGCAGTTTCTTAGACGATTTTCCTATTTATCGCTATGCTGACTGCCTATTGCAACTAGCTATGGCAAAAGTGTTACTAGGAGAAGATCCTACAGAAGAAATCAATGCTGTTCGTGAACGTGCTTATGGAAGTAAATACTTCAATGAACACAAAGCAGAAATAGCTTATCCTAACGATAACGATCCTGAGTTCTACACTGACAACAAATGGATGAAACCTGATAATGCCGGTGCGTTAGAAGCTATATTGAAAGAACGTCTCCGCGAATTCATGTTTGAAGGAAAGCGCTGGTATGATATCCGCTTGCTAGGTTGGGATTATGTACATCAATACTCATCAGCTGAACAATCCAGATTATTGTGGCCTATTGATGCTGGTACATTAACAAACAACAGCGCATTAAAACAAACACCAGGATATGAGTAATTTTTTTATAACATAACTGTGATATAGGTATTATTTTTGAATATATAAGGTAGAATAATTTAGTAAGAGCTCTTCATTAATATAATTCTAGAAGAGCTCTTTACTATTCTTTAATTAATGGCATTATTTATGTCTTCTTGCGCCTCTGAGACAACGGGCAAGAGTCCCAATAACATCACAACCATCCACAGTTTGAACATCTTCATTCCCGTCATCCTTTTCTTCTTTCCGCATACTGAACTCACAGCCACAATATTGCTGATTATAAAAATTATATTCCTTAATGATAGCAATGCGACGCTCACTCAATCCACCTTTACGCCAGTTCTGTTCCCAATAAGTGACATCCGGATAAGGAGCCGTAGCATATCGGCCCGCTTCCTCTATCTGTTCCAAACTTTTCCAACGGCTGGAAGCAAGCGTAGTAGTGATAACCGGGAATCCATGTTCGTGGGCATAACGTGCGGTTTCCTGCAGTCGCATCTTGAAACAACGCAAGCAACGGCCTCCTCTTTCAGGCTCTTGCTCCATTCCTGCCATTCGACAACGCCAGGCATCATGATCATAATCGGCATCTATAATTTCCAATCCCAAGGACTGGGCATACCGCGTACATTCGTCCTTGCGGATAATGTATTCCTCCAACGGATAAATATTGGGATTACAATAATAGATAACCGGAGTGACACCATGCTGCATCAAGCACTCTATGATGGCTGATGAACAAGGAGCACAACAAGTATGAAGCAACACTTTGTCGGCTCCTCCCGGAACTTCAAGCTGGAATTTCTTTTTCATACGGCAAATTTAATAGATATTTGCCATACTGACCAACGGTTCGTATAATTTTTCTATATCCTGCGCATCCATTTCTATCTCCACTTGATCACCGGGAACTAGGGTTTGCCCCTGAGGAAGTAAGTTTTTACGATTCCGGTGTATACTACGAATGATACAATGATTAGGTAAAGCCAATGTATCCACTTCCTTTCCGTCAAAATAAGACCCATCCATTATCTCGACAAAAAGATGATAGCGGGCACCAGCCTCTTCGGAAGACTCCGGATTATGGCTACGGAACATCCTGTCATACAGCAATACATTGTAAGGTTTTATCTGTAACAATTCGGTGAAATAATAAGTCAACCCACCTACCACGATGGAAGGATAGAACACCTCGAAATGACCGGTAATCTCCGTTATCAGGACAATGGCAGTCAAAGGGGTACGCACCACAGCCACCAAAAAAGCCACCATCCCGATCAGCATCATATAACTCACATTCTCATACCCTATCCATCCGCGCTGTACCAATACCAACCCGAAGATTTGTCCCAATAATCCTCCCGTAACCAAGGTAGGAATGAAACTTCCTCCCGGCAAACCCGAAGAAAGAGAAAACAGCGTAAAAACAAAATGAATAAGCATCATGATAGTAAGCCACCGGATATCATGAGTTCCATTCATTCCCTGCATCATCAAAAACTGCTCTCCGCCACCTGTCAGATTCGTCTCTGTTAACGATATGGCATAAGCTATGATCAATAAATACAACATCTTGACAGGAATGGAGAGTTTCATGGCAGGTATCCTTTCTTGAAAGAAAGGAACGATGAGCGAATAAAACTTTGCAATGACAGCCATAAGGGCGGCAAAGATAATATAAAGCTCTGCCTGACGGATAAAAGATAAACCGGGAACGACCGCACTAATCAGATGATAAGGAGTCGTGGGGAACATCCAACTAGCCACTCCTCCGGCTACCACGCCGGCCAACAAGGTAGTAATGGCGGTTTTAGGTGCATCAAAACGCTCGATGGATTCTATTACCAGCAAAGAAGAAGACAACGGAGCGGCAAAAGCGGCAGACAAGCCCGCACCGGCTCCGGCAGCCAGCAATTGTTTCCGTTCCCCTTTCAGGATATGTCCCCAACGGGAGATAAGTGTTCCTATATAAGACCCTATCTGAACAGACGGCCCCTCGCGTCCCAAGGACAGCCCCGCACTGAGAGCCAACACACCTCCGCAGAATTTGGCCACCAGTTCCTTAAAAGGATGCTCATAACGGATACGACCGTTATTGGCCGCACGTGTCTGAGGAATACCGCCTCCGGCTATCAATGGCATACGTTTTACCAAAGAAGCGACAAAGATCAGAATCCCCCATAAGATAAAAAACAACAATACATGCCAATACCACGGATAATGCGCCGTGAAAAAAGTTTTCCGCACATCAAAGAAATACCAGAGAAGATAGTGATAAGGCACAGCAACCAGTCCCGTAAGCAGCCCCACGAATATGCTCACGAAATACAGACGGGCATCAATCAGCTTCAGTTTCCATATTTGCCATTTGCGCAGATTGCTCCACTCCTTCCACTTGTTTTTCCATTTCTCCAGTTTCATATCCGGAATAAACAAATGGAAAAGAGAAGGGTTTATTTAAACAATGGCTTTAATAGTTCCGGTATTTCTATTTCATTTGCTTTCAGCGCTTCCAAACATTCACGCCCTTTATCGGATAAAGTAAAATGCATCTGCCGTTTATCCTTATCCCCCAAATTACGGACGATTAATTCTTTCTCTTCAATGGAACGGATGACTTTAGAGGTATGCGAAGCAGACAGGCCTGTGTTTTCCGATATCACACTGGCTGTCAGCGTATCTCCGCCAATGCAACAAAGTGCCATTGCCTCATTCAATGACACTCCATATTGTTCCATCAAGCGGGTTTCAAGTTCAGAGAGAGCCTTGAACAGCTCTCTCATGACACATATTGATTTTATTTTCTCCATGCAAATTTAAATAAACAAGTTTACATTCGCCTGTTCGGCACGGTTCATATAGGTTGCCACTCCGCCAATAGTCACATGATCCAGCAATTCCTCACGTTTCACACCCATTACATCCATTGACATCTGGCAAGCAATAAATTCCACTCCGTTCTGAATGGCTTGAGTACGCAGAGATTCCAGTGAGTCGATGTTTTTCTTATTCATGATATATCGCATCATCCTGGCTCCCATTCCACCCATATTCATTTTAGACAATCTCAGCTTTAAAGAACTGGAAGGCAGCATCATGCCGAACATCTTCCCCCAGATATCTTTCTTCACCGCAGGCTTGTCCAATCTTTTGATAGCATTCAGCCCCCAGAAAGTAAAGAAGATGGTCACCTTCTTTCCCGTAGCCGCCGCACCGTTTGCGAGTACAAAAGTAGCTAAAACTTTGTCCAGGTCGTCACTGAACAGAATAAAAGTTTTCCCTTTATCCTCCCGGCAAACCTCCGAGGAAGAAGATTGCGGAGTACTTTTCTCAACAATTACCTCATACTTTCCTGCTCCTGACTTTACTGAGACAAAACGGTTCCCGGTAGTCTGGCACCATGCTTCGGCATCGCGGGGGAAACCGGCATCCGTAGCGACAATCTCCAGACGTTCGCCGTCCGCCAGTTCTTCCATACTCTTCTTCAGCTTCATGATAGGACCGGGACAAGATATGCCACAAGCATCCACTTTTATTGCTTTCATAGAAGGAATGACGGAAGAGGCAATAGTATAAGCTTCAGCAGAATCTTTACTGTGTTCAGAATGATCAACTTTTGAAGAATCAGAACTTGAAGATCCGGAATTTGAGAACTCCTTCGGCTTGGGCAGAGGAGCCGTTACCGCTTTATACAGTTTCAAACCTCCTATTAAATTCCTTACTTCCCCAAAGCCATTCTGTAACAATATATTAGAAGCCAGATACCCTCTCAACCCCACTCCACAATACAAATAGACCGGCTTATCCTGAGGAATCTCTTTCATCCTTTCGCGCATATCATCCAAAGGAATATTGACAGCCCCCTTCAAAGCACCGAGTGCAAATTCATCGGGAGTACGGACATCAACCAACGTAACTTTACTCAAATCGGCAGCCTGCAACTCGCGCCAATAAAGAGGCTTCATCTTTCCGCTCAGTATATTTCCGGCTACATATCCGGCTACTGCTACAGGATCTTTAGCCGAAGAGAAAGGAGGAGCGTATGCCTGCTCCAAAGCCATCAAGTCATAAACAGTTCCGTTATGCTTAATCACTTGCGAGAATTCGTCAATACGTTTGTCCACTCCGTTATACCCCACAATCTGCGCTCCGAGTAATTTCCCGTTCACAGGAGAGAAGGTTATTTTAATGGACATCTGTAAAGCGTCGGGATAATATCCCGCATGGGAACCGGAATGGATGGTTGCCGACAAATAATCAATGCCTGCCTGTTTCAACCGCTTTGCCGGAAGGCCTGAAGCAGCGACAGTCATATCAAAAATTTTGGCAATGGAAGTACCGACAGCCCCTTCGTATGTAACCTTATTTCCAAAAACCATGTTATCTGCCACAATACGCGCCTGACGGTTGGCCGGACCAGCCAGATAATTCAACCACGGTCTATCAGTCAGCGGATGACGGAACTCGATAGCGTCGCCCACCGCATAAATATACTCGTCGGAAGTCTGCAAGTAATCGTTCACCTTAATGCCGCGCATCTCCCCTATCTCCAGTCCGGCCTCTGTCGCCAATGAGGTATTGGGACGTACCCCGATGGATAACAACACCATATCGGCAGGCAGCCTTTCGCCCGATTTAAAAATAACCTCCAGTCCGTTGACCGTGCGCTCGAAAGAAGCCACCGCCTTTTCCAGGTAGAGATGCACTCCTTTCTGCAACAAATGCTCGTGCACCAAAGAAGCCATAGAGAAATCAATAGGAGCCATGACTTGATTTGCCATCTCTACAACCGCCACTTCCGCACCGGCTTCCTGCAGATTCTCCGCCATCTCCAACCCGATGAATCCGGCCCCGATGATTACCGCCCGTTTCACCTTATGCTGCTGCAAGTAACTCTTGATAGCATCGGTATCATTCACATTACGTAGGGTAAAAATTCCTTCATTGTCAATGCCCGGCAAGGGAGGACGAACAGGCGACGCACCCGGAGAAAGCAATAATTTGTCATAACTCTCCGTATAAGTTTTCCCGTCGGAAGTACGAATATCCACTGTCTTATCGGCAGAATGGATGGCTATTACCTCGGACCGGGTACGCACATCTATGTTAAAACGTTTCCCGAAAGCCTCCGGAGTCTGTACAAACAATTTTTCCCGCTCCGCAATCACACCTCCTATATAATAAGGCAGACCACAATTGGCATACGAAATGTATTCTCCCTTCTCGAACAAAATGATTTCCGCCTGTTCCGTGTTTCTTCTGATACGTGCGGCAGCAGTTGCACCTCCTGCTACGCCTCCTATTACTATATACTTCATAATCGAACTATTTTATTTGATTTAATATTTTCCAATGGAAACTTTATGCAAACATACATGATATTTCTTATAATAAAAAGTTTCCTATGGAAAATATTATCAAGTTAACTCTTTTTAAGGAGAAAGAACATTCCGGGTATTAAATAGACAATCACTATTGTTGTTTGATATTTTATTCCCTACCTTCGCAATAAATTTCAAAATAAATAAGAAATTGAATCGAACAGACGCACATCATGTTATCTAAAATAGACTTGACGCAGGGAGGCATCACCGGCACTCTGCTACGTTTTACCTTACCTATGATTATAGGCTCACTGCTACAACAGTGTTACAA
>OJOX01000619.1_pt1 | contig 12761 bp, 9 predicted proteins | sample 1598301 | NCBI WGS metagenome assembly OJOX01 (sample SAMN03922480, study PRJEB24848) | human gut metagenome | isolation source: stool sample | host: Homo sapiens | place: Germany | collected 2011-05 | reverse complement strand
GTGGGAGAGCAGCTATGCGATCGAAAAGCAGACGGAGACCGAATTGCAACTGCGTTCGGAGACGGACGATGTCGTGTCGCTCTATACCGCCGTGGAGATTCCCGCCTATGCGAAGGACGGCGTCGTGGGCCGCAGCGCGCATGCTCCGGAAGCGGCGAAGCCGTTCCTCTGACGCGTTGCCGGGACAATGAAAAAGCGGATTCTCGTCGGAGAATCCGCTTTTTGCGTAGCGCCGCAGCGTTTTACAGCCGGGCTTTGATAGCTTTCGAAGCCTCCTCGTAGCCGGGCTTGTCCAGCAGGGCGAACATGTTCTTCTTGTACGCCTCGACACCGGGCTGGTCGAAGGGATTCACACCCAGCATATAGCCGCTGATGCCGCAGGCCTTTTCGAAGAAGTAGAGCAGCGAGCCGACGACTTCGGCGGAGATTTCGGGAATCTCGATGCGGATGTTGGGCACGCCGCCGTCCACATGGGCCAGCTGAACGCCCAGTTCGGCCATACGGTTGACCTCCGAAATACGCTTCCCGGCCAGGAAGTTCAGCCCGTCGAGGTTCTCCCCGTCGGCCTCGATCAGCACCTCGGCAGCGGGTTTGGCCACCGAAATGATCGTCTCGAACAGGGTGCGCTCGCCGTCCTGGATATACTGGCCCATCGAGTGCAGGTCGGCCGTCAGCGTGACGCTCGCCGGGAAGATGCCCTTGCCCTGCTTGCCCTCGCTCTCGCCGTAGAGCTGTTTCCACCACTCGTTGATATATTGCAGTTTAGGCTCGTAGGAACCCAGAATCTCGATCTTCTTGCCTCCGTCGTAGAGGATGTTGCGCACGGCGGCGTAGACGGCTGCCGGATTCTCCTCGAAAGGCACGCCTTCGGCCGTGGCCTTCTCCATCTCCTGCGCGCCGCGGACGAGGGCCGCGATGTCCACGCCGGCGACGGCCAGCGGCAGCAGCCCCACGGGGGTCAGCACCGAGAAGCGTCCGCCCACGTCGTCGGGAATGACGAACGTCGGATAGCCCTCCTGCGTGGCCAGCGTCTTCAACGCCCCGCGCGCCTTGTCGGTGATGGCCACGATGCGCTCCGCAGCCTCTTTCTTGCCGTAACGCTTTTCGATCTCGGCCTTGATCAGGCGGAACGCGATGGCCGGCTCGGTCGTCGTACCCGACTTCGAGATCACGATGGCGGCGATCGAATGCTCCTTCAGCGCGGCAAGCAGTTCGGCGGTGTAATCCTCCGAAATGTTCTGTCCGGCGAAAATGACCGTGGGGTCCTTCTGCTCCTTGTGCAGGAGTTTGAAGGGATCGCTCATGGCTTCGAGCACGGCCTTGGCGCCGAGGTACGAGCCGCCGATGCCGATGCAGACGACCACGTCGGCCTTCGAACGCAGTTTCGCGGCCTCGTTTCGGATGGCGTCGATCTCATTCTCCGAAATCGACGAGGGAAGGCGCACCCAACCCAGAAAATCGTTGCCGGCACCCTTGCCCGAATGCAGCAGGGCATTGGCAGCCTGCGCCTTGGCCTCGATGTCAGCGGAAATCTCAATGCCCGTCTTGGCAATGTCCAATTTCACATTTTTCATCATATCGCTAAATTAATTTGGTTGTCAGTTCCTGCATGCACCTGCGCGCCGAGGCGCCCTCGTAGAGCACCCGGTAAACCATGTCGGCGATGGGCATGTCGACCCGGTGGCGGAAGTTGATGTGGCGGATACAGTCGGCCGCGAAATAACCCTCGGCGACCATCGTCATCTCGTTCAGGGCGCTCTTGACGGTACAACCGTGGCCGATGAGCAGTCCCAGCCGCCGGTTGCGGCTGTAAACAGAATAGCAGGTCACCAGCAAATCGCCCAGGTAGGCCGAGACCTGCGTGTCGCGCTCGGCGGGATAGCTCTCCTCCAGAAAACGGGTCATCTCGCCCGCCGAATTGGCGATCAGCACGGCGAGGAAGTTGTCGCCGTAGCCCAGCCCCACGGCAAGGCCGACCGAAAGGGCGTAGATGTTTTTCAGAATAGCGGCGTATTCGATGCCGTAGAGGTCGGTGGAGTAGCTGAACCGGACATTGTCGCCGGCGAAATGTCCGCCGATGCGCCGCGCGTTTTCGGGATCGGTGCAGACGACCGTGAGGTACGAGAGCTTGCCGCGCGAGACCTCCTCGGCGTGCGAAGGCCCGGTCACCAGCCCGATCTGTTTATACGACAGTCCGTAATGGTCGTGGATGTACTCCACGACGGTCTGATAGTCGCCCGGGACGATGCCCTTGATGGCCGAAACGACGAATTTGTCACGGAGCGGAACGGTCAACGGGGCGAGGAAATCCTTGAGGTAGGCCGAAGGGACGGCGAGGATCACGATGTCGGCGTCGCGCACCACGGCGTCGAGGTCGGAAGACGGGGCGATGCGGCTGCGGTCGAACTCCAAATCGCTCAGATAGCGGGGATTGCGTCCTTCCGTGCACAGCGATTCGAGCACCTCGGAATTGCGGACATACCACCCTACGCGCCGGCCGTTGGCCGCAAGCAGTCCGACGATGGCCGTTGCCCAGCTTCCATAGCCGATGACCGCGCAGCGGGCTTCGGTTGCGATTTTATATTCCATGCGGAGATTCAGTTTTTCCAGCACAAATGTAATTAAAAAAAATTAGAATAAAATACAAAAATTTCCGGGGCTTTTTGCTACCTTTGTCGGGATATGTCATCCGCCGGAACCCGAAGCGGTGTTGCGGGCACGTATCGGATTGAGAATAAAGCATTTCACGAAATAGAACAGTTGGGTGTAGGAATATGGGAATTTTTTCACTGACACAGGAGCTGGCCATCGACCTCGGAACGGCCAACACGCTGATAATTTACAACGGCAAGGTCGTCGTCGACGAACCTTCGATCGTGGCCTTGGACGTCCACACGGGCAAACTCGTGGCCATCGGCCAGCAGGCCCGCCAGATGCACGAGAAGACCAACCCGAACATCAAGACCATCCGTCCGCTCAAGGACGGCGTGATCGCCGACTTCAACGCCACGGAGCTGATGCTGCGCGGCATGATCAAGAAGGTCAAGACCTCGGGCAGCCTCTTCGCCCCCTCGCTGCGCATGGTGATCTGCATTCCCTCCGGCTCGACCAACGTCGAAATACGCGCCGTGCGCGACTCGGCCGAACACGCCGGAGGCCGCGAAGTCTACATGATCTACGAACCGATGGCCGCGGCGCTCGGCGCGGGACTCGACGTCGAAGCCCCCGAAGGCAACATGGTCATCGACATCGGCGGCGGCACGTCGGAGATCGCCTGCATCTCGCTGGGCGGCATCGTCTGCTCGGAGTCGATCAACACGGCGGGCGACGTCTTCACCAACGACATCCAGAGCTACGTCCGCCAGCAGCACAACATCCGCATCGGCGAACGCACGGCCGAGGCGATCAAATGCTCGATCGGCGCCGCCGTTTCGGACCTGGAGCAGGAACCCGAGGATTTCGTCGTGACGGGTCCCAACATGCTGACCGCCCTGCCCCAGACCGTGTCGCTCTCGTACAGCGAGATCGCCTACGCGCTGGAGAAGTCGCTCACGAAGATCGACGCGGCGCTGATGAAGGTACTGGAATCCATGCCGCCCGAGCTGTACGCCGACATCGTGAAGAACGGCATCTATCTGGCCGGCGGCGGTGCGCTGATCAAGGGACTCGACCGGAGGCTGAACGAAAAGACCGGCATTCCGTTCCACATCGCCGAAGACCCGCTGCGGGCCATCGCCCGCGGAACGGGAATCGCCCTGAAGAATATCAACCGGTTCTCCTTTTTAATGAAGTGATTCTTGTGATAACGGTCGTCTTCCGCACTTCGTTTGCCGCCCGGTACCAGTCATATACGAAAACCGGCAAAGGCCGATCGGGTAATATTTTGAGTGAAACGATTGCGGGCTTCGGTCCGCAATCTTAAATTAAGGAAGAAACTTTGCGCAAACTGTTCGAGTTCATACGAAGCGTCTACGTCGTGGTGCTGTTCGTGGCGCTGGAGGTCGCAGCCATCAGCTACTACGCCCATTCCACCCACTACACCCAGGCCCGGCTGCTCGCACGGTCGAACCAGGTGGCGGGAGGCGTGCACGGATTCTTCGCGGGCATCAGGCGCTACTTCACCCTCGGACGCGAAAACCGGCTGCTGCTGGGCCGCGTCGCACAGCTCGAAGAGCGGCTCGCCCAGTACGAGGAGGCCGAGACCAACGCGCGGCTCGACAGCTACATGCAGGACATCGGCGAATCGAAATACCGCTTCGCGACGGCATCGGTCGTGGCCAACACGGTCAACCGGGCGCAGAACCTCATCACGCTCAACCGCGGACGCCAGGACGGCGTGGTCGAAGAGATGGCCGTACTCTCGCCCGACGGCGCGATGGCCGGCTACGTCGTCGACTGCACGGAACGCTACGCCGTGGCGATGTCGGTGCTCAACACCTCGTTCCGGGCCAGCGGCAAGCTCGCCGACGCCGAATATTACGGCTCGATCTACTGGGACGGACTGGACCAGAACGTGGTGATCCTCGGCGAGCTGTCGAAATACGCCGACCCGAAGCCCGGACAGGAGGTCGTGACGACCGGATTCTCGCAGTATTTCCCCGCCGACGTGCTGATCGGCTGGGTCGAGAGCGCCTCGCTCAACGAGACCCGCACGGCCTACACGGTACGGGTGCGGCTCGCGGCCGAAATGTCGCGGCTGAACGAAGTCGTGCTGGTCGGCAACCGCGACTTCTACGAAATCCGCAACCTGCAGCAAAGCGAACAAATCGAACAACATACCCGGCCCGACTAAATGTATCGCACACTACCATATCTCGGACTTTTCGCGGCGGCGGTGCTGCTTCAGGTTTTCCTGTTCGACAACCTGACCATCAGCATCTACCTCAACCCGCTCGTATACATCGTCTTCATCGCCCTGCTGCCGCTCGACACGCCGCCCGCGGCCGTGCTGGGCGCAGGACTGGCGCTGGGCGTCACGATGGACTTCGCCATGGGCGCGGCGGGAATCAACACGATCGCGACCCTGCTGATCGCCTTCCTGCGCCCGACCCTCGCCGGCATGATCTGCGGCCGCGACAACGTCCGCGAAGGAGGCATCCCCTCGTCGGCACGCCTGGGCGAACGGAAATTCATCACCTACCTCGTGGCGCTGACGCTCGTGCACCACGCCGTATTCTTTTCACTGGAGGCCCTTTCGTGGACCCACGCGCTCCACACGCTGCTGCGCATCGTCGTCAGCACGGCGGTATCGGCGGCCTTCATCTGGATCATCGCCCGCATCTTCACCGCCAAAATCCCCGTGCGCATATGAGAAACTCCGAGAGTTTCATCCGGATGCGCACGCTGCAGGTCGTCGTCCTGCTGATCTTCGCGCTGATCGTCGGGCGGCTGGCCTACATCCAGCTCTTCGATTCGCGCTACGACGACCTGGCACGCGCCAACGTGCTGCGCCACGTCGTGCAGTACCCGCCGCGCGGCGAGGTCTTCGACCGCAACGGCGAATACCTGGTGCAGAGCCGCGAGTGTTACGACCTGATGGTCATTTCGAGCGAAATCGGCAAACAGGGCTTCGACACGGCCCGCATGTGCGACGTGCTGGGACTTTCGCGCGCCCGGCTCGAACGCGAGCTGGCCAACGCACGGATGCGTCCGCGGGCGCCGCGGCTGATCATGAACTACATCTCCAAGGAGGACAAACTGCGCTTCGACGAGTGCAACTTCCGGGGTTTCTACACCGTCTACCGCACCGTCCGCCGGTATCCCCGCGAGGTGGGCGGCAACCTGCTGGGGTATGTGAGCGAGGTGAACCCCGACTACCTGAAGCGCAACCCCGAATACAAGACGGGCGACTACGTAGGGATGAACGGCGTGGAGTCGGCCTACGAGCCGCAGCTCCGAGGCCGCAAGGGCGTCCGGATCCAGGAGATCGACACCCACGGTGCGATCAAGGGTTCCTACATGAACGGCCGCTACGACTCGGTTCCCGAGCCGGGGCGCTATCTGGTGAGCACCATCGACGCCCGCCTGCAACTGCTGGGCGAGGAGCTGATGCGCGGCAAGGTGGGAGCCGCGGTGGCCATCGAGCCTGCGACGGGCGAAATCCTGATGATGGTCTCCTCACCGACGTACGATCCCGATGAACTGGTGGGGCGCCAGCGGGGCAACAACTACATGAAGATGCTCTACAACAAGCGCAAGCCGTTATTCAACCGCGCGGTGAAGGCCAAGTATCCCCCGGGGTCGACCTTCAAGCTGGTGCAGGGGCTGATCGGCCTGCAGGAAGGGGTGCTCCGGCCTTCGGACCTGCACTCCTGCCACATGGGCTACCAGGCGGGGCGCCTGAAGATGGCCTGCCACGCCCACGCCTCGCCGCTGGACCTGCGCTTCGCGGTGGCGACCTCGTGCAACGCCTACTTCTGCTACGTCTTTCGCGACATCCTCGACAATCCCAAATACGGGAGCGTGAAGGAGGGTTACGACGTCTGGAAACAATATGTCGAGAGCTTCGGATTCGGGCGCAAACTGGGTTCGGACTTCCTCGACGAGGGCAACGGATATGTGCCCGACCGCGCCTACTACGACCGCCAGTACCGGGGTTCGTGGAACTCGCTGACGGTGCTGTCGCTCTCGATCGGGCAGGACGCGCTGGGCTGCACGCCGTTGCAGCTGGCCAACCTGGCGTGCATCGTAGCCAACCGCGGCTACTACTACATCCCGCACATCGTGAAGAAGATCGAAGGACAGGACTCGCTCGACGCGCGTTTCTACGAACGCCACTACACGATGGTCGAACCGAAGCACTTCGAACCCATCGTCGAGGGCATGTGGCGGGGCGTGAACGTCGGGGGAACCTCGACCCGCGCCCGGCTCGACGGGTGGGACGTCTGCGGCAAGACCGGAACGGCCGAAAACCCGCGCGGCCGCGACCACTCGACGTTCCTCTCGTTCGCCCCGAAGGACAACCCGAAAATCGCCATCTCGGTCTACGTCGAGAACGGCGGATTCGGCGCCTCGGCGGCCCTGCCGATCGCCAGCCTCCTGGAGGAGTACTACCTCACGGACACGATCCGCAGGCCCGAACTGCTGCAATACATCAAGGACATGAACATCTATTATCCCGCTTATGACAAGTAACCGGCATAACGGCATCTTTTACGGCGTGGACGGCTGGACCGTCCTGCTCTACGTGCTGATCGTCGTGGCGGGATGGATCTCGATCACCTCGGCGTCGTACGACGAAGGCACGGCCGACCTGTTCTCCTTTTCGCACTTCTACATGAAGCAGCTGATGTGGATCGGCACGGCATGGGTCACGGCGATCATCGTCCTGCTGCTCGACGAGAGGTTCTACCACATGTTCGCCTACCCGGCCTATCTGGGCGGCATCGCGCTGCTCGTGGCCGCGCTGCTGTTCGGCCGCGAGGTCAACGGCGCGAAGGCGTGGTTCGAGTTCGGGTCGCTGCGCGTACAGCCCGTAGAATTCGCCAAGATCGCCACGGCCCTGGCCCTGGCCCGCGTGATGAGCGAATACTCCTTCTCGATCAACCGCGCGGGCGACCTCTTCAAGGTCGCCGTGGTGATCTGCATCCCGCTCTTCATCATCATCCTGCAGAACGACACCGGGTCGGGCATCGTACTGGGGTCATTCCTTTTCGTACTCTACCGCGAAGGGCTGAACAAATGGCTCTGCATCCCGGTGCTGCTGATCGCCGCGCTGTTCATCGTCTCGTTCCTCCTCTCGCCGATGACGCTGCTCGTGACGCTGATTCTGGTCTGCACGCTCTCCGAGGCGATGATGAACGGCCAGTGGCGCTCGCGCCTCGTGTTCCTGGCCGTCGTGATGCTGTCGGCCATCCTGCTGTGCCTCGTGATGGCGCTGATCGCCCCCAGAACGCTCGACCTCTACCACAGCCTGCTCACGACGACCCTTGCGGCGGTGGTCTTCGCCGCCGTATACGCCTACCGCTCGAACATGGCCAACATCTTCATCACGCTGGGACTGTTCGTCGGTTCGCTCATCTTCCTGCCCACCACCGACTACATCTTCAACTCGATCCTCAAACAGCACCAGCGCGACCGCATATTGAGTTTCCTGGGCATCATCAGCGACCCGCTCGGAACCGACTACAACGTCAACCAAGCGAAAATCGCCATCGGCTCGGGCAACTTCTGGGGCAAGGGCTTCCTCGAAGGAACCCAGATCAAATACGGATTCGTCCCCGAAAAGCACACCGACTTCATCTTCTGCACCGTGGGCGAGGAGTGGGGATTCGTCGGCGCGGTCGTGGTGCTGACGCTCCTGTGCCTGCTGATCCTGCGCCTGATGCGCATGGGCGAACGGCAGCAGGAACCGTTCGGACGCATCTACTGCTACTGCGTGGCGGCGATCCTGCTGTTCCACGTGCTGGTCAACGTGGGCATGACCATCGGCCTGATGCCCGTGATGGGCATTCCGCTGCCGTTCATGAGCTACGGAGGCTCGTCGCTCATCGCCTTCACGATCCTGCTGTTCATCGCCGTGCGGCTCGACGCCTCGACACGACAATTTTCCGTACACAAACTATAATATCCGATGATTCGCTACAACCCCAAAGGACTGACTACCCCGCAAATCGACGAAAGCCGCCGGCGTCACGGCGACAACGTCATCACCCCGCCGAAGGACGATTCGGCCTGGCGCCTGCTGCTGGAAAAATTCCGCGACCCGATCATCCGCATCCTCCTGCTGGCCGCCGTGCTGTCGCTCATCATCGGATTCGTCCACAAGGACTTCACAGAATCGGTGGGTATCATCTGCGCCATTATCCTCGCCACCTGCGTCGGCTTCTGGTTCGAATGGGACGCCCAGCGGCGTTTCCGGAGGCTCAACCAGGTCAACGACGACATCCCCGTGAAGGTAATGCGCGACGGCTCGATCCGCGAAATTCCGCGCCGCGACGTGGTCACGGGCGACGTGGTCTACATCGAGAGCGGCGAGACGATTCCCGCCGACGGAGAACTGGTCGAGGCCGTGTCGCTGAAAATCAACGAATCGACGCTCACAGGCGAACCCGAGGTGGACAAGACGGTCGACGAAGCCGACTTCGATCCCGAGGCGACCTATCCCTCGAACGCGGTGCTGCGCGGCACGACCGTGGCGGACGGCTACGGCGTGATGGTCGTAACGGCCGTTGGCGATGCGACCGAGGCCGGGCGCGTCACGGAGCAGTCGACCGTGCAGAGCGAAGAACAGACACCCCTCGACCGTCAGCTGACGCGCCTCTCGCGCCTGATCGGCCGGCTGGGCATCCTCCTCTCGGCGCTGATCTTCTGCGTGATGCTCGGAAAGGCGGTCTTCGCGGGCGGGCTGCTCGAGAGCGACTGGCTGACCATCTCGCAGCACGTTCTGCAAATCTTCATGGTCTCGGTGGCCATCATCGTCATGGCGGTGCCCGAAGGGCTTCCGATGTCGATCACACTGTCGCTGGCGATGTCCATGCGGCGGATGCTGAAGACCAACAACCTCGTGCGCAAAATGCACGCCTGCGAAACGATGGGCGCCGTGACGGTCATCTGCACCGACAAGACCGGCACGCTGACCCAGAACCGCATGCACGTGCAGGAACTGATCCGCTACGACACGCTTCCCGCACGGGAATTCGCCGAGGTCGTGGCCCTGAACACCACGGCGTTCCTCGACGCCGAAGGCCATATCATCGGCAACCCCACGGAAGGGGCGCTCCTCCAATGGCTGCATGAACACGGAGAGGACTACGAATGCCTGCGCACCGAAGCGAAGATCGTCGACCGGCTGACCTTCTCGACCGAACGCAAATACATGGCGACGATCGTCGAGAGCGGCGTCTCGGGCCGCCGCATCCTCTCGGTGAAGGGCGCCCCGGAGATCGTGCGCACGATGTGCGCCCCGGACGGAAAGGACGCGCAGGTCGCCGAACAGCTCCTCGGATTCCAGAGCCGCGCCATGCGCACGCTGGCCGTGGCATGGGCCGAAACCGCATCGGACGACTGTCTCGAAGCGGTCAAGGCGGGCGGGCTGCATTTCGCGGCGGTGGCCGCCATTTCGGACCCCGTGCGCGAGGACGTTCCGGCGGCCGTCACGCGCTGTCTGGAGGCAGGAATCGGCATCAAGATCGTCACGGGCGACACCCCGGCCACGGCGCGCGAGATCGCCCGTCAGATCGGGCTGTGGGACGACGCCGCGGACGGCGACCGCAACCACATCACCGGCACGGAGTTCGCCGCCATGAGCGACGAAGAACTGCTGGAACGCGTGCAGGAGCTGAAGATCATGTCCCGGGCCAGGCCGCTGGACAAGCAGCGCCTCGTCAGGCTGTTGCAGCAGCGCGGCGAGGTGGTGGCCGTGACGGGCGACGGCACGAACGATGCCCCGGCGCTCAATTTCGCCAACGTAGGTCTCTCGATGGGTTCAGGGACCTCCGTGGCCAAGGACGCCTCGGACATCACGCTGCTGGACGACTCGTTCGCCTCGATCGCCACGGCCGTCATGTGGGGCCGCTCGCTCTACCGCAATATCCAGCGTTTCGTGCTGTTCCAGCTGACGATCAACTTCGCGGCCATCACCATTTGCTTCATCGGCGCGGTGTTCGGAACCGAGATGCCGCTGACCGTGGTGCAGATTCTCTGGGTGAACATCATCATGGACACCTTCGCGGCGATGGCCATGGCCTCGCTGCCGCCCAGCCCCGAAGTGATGCACGACAAACCGCGCCCAAGGGACGAATTCATCATCACCCCCGCCATGGCCCGCACCCTCTTCACATGCGGCGCGGCGATGGTGGTCGTACTGCTGGGAATGCTCTTCCGGTGGACGATCCTGCAGGGCGGACTCACGGTGGAACAGCTGACCGTGTTCTTCTCGACGTTCGTCTTCCTCCAGTTCTGGAACATGTTCAACGCCAAGGGATTCGAGACACGCCATTCGGTCTTCACATGTCTCGCCGGCTGCCGCGAATTCTTCCTGATCCTCGCAGCGATCGGCGTGGGGCAGGTGCTGATCGTGGAGTTCGGAGGCGAGGTGTTCCGCACCGAACCGCTCTCGTGGATGCAATGGGCCGAGGTGATCGGCTTCACCTCGCTGCTGGCCGTCGGCGGCGAAATCATCCGCGCGATCCACAGAAAAAGAAAGCAGTTGCGATAAAATACGATGCTCAGACGTCTGACCGCCGCCTGTCTGCTCTCATTCGTGGGCCTGGGAGCAGCTGCGCAGTTACCGGACAGTGTGGACATGAGCGCCGGAGGGGAGTTCCGGCGGCGCATCGACCGCCACACGTCGACAAAAGCCTACCGCATGTTCTTCGTCGGCACGCCGCTGATCGTAGGCGGCGTCGTGATGCAGGCCTACGACTCCGACTTCCGCCGCCTGCGCAACGGGTACAGCCGTTCGTTCCGCCACGACTACGACGACTGGCTCCAGTATGCTCCCGCCGGGGCGATGGTGGCCCTGAAAGCCGGCGGCGTCAGGGGACGCAGTTCATGGGGCCGCATGCTGGTCTCCGACGCCTTTTCGGCAGGACTCATGGCCATCGGGGTCAACTCGCTCAAATACTCCTGCCGCGTGATGCGCCCCGACGGATCGTCGCGCAACTCCTTCCCCTCGGGGCATACGGCGACGGCCTTCATGACCGCCACGATGCTCCACAAGGAGTACGGTCACCGCAGCCCGTGGTACAGCATAGGAGGCTACACCGTGGCGACGCTGACGGGCGTCACCCGCCAGCTCAACAACCGCCACTGGATGAGCGACATCATGGTAGGCGCCGGCATCGGCATTCTCGCCACGGAACTGGGATATTTCCTCGCCGACCTGATTTTCAAGGAAAAGGGACTGAACGTCACGGAGACCTGCTCGGTCTACGACCGCTACCGCCGGCCGTCGTTCCTCGGGTTCAGCCTCGGATTCTCGACCGTGCCCGGAAGCTACACGCCCTATCCCGGGATGCACATGCAGTTCCTCTCGGGACCGGCCGTCTCGGTGCAGGGCGCCTGGTTCGCGACGCCCTACTGGGGCTTCGGCGGCCGCATGTCGTGCACCAACCTGCGTGTGAAGGTCAACGGCGTTGCCCAGAACGACAACCTGGAGTGCGCGTCGATGTACGCGGGCCCCTACTTTTCCTACCCTTTTTCGATGCGGTGGCTCGTGGGCGCCAAACTGCTCGGAGGGTGCGAGATCTACAAACCGTGCCGCACGGACCTGCGCAGGCTGGAAGGACGCGCCGGATTCTCCTTCGGAACCGGACTTTCGACCACTTACCTCGCCACGCAGAACCTCGGCGTGCGGTTCACGGCCGATTACGACGTCGCACCTCCCGTGGTACGTTCGTCGCGCGAACGGCTTCACAAACTCACCTTCGGCATGGAGGTCTGCGCGGTATTCTGAAAAAAAGCGGACTCCATCGGGAATCCGCCATAGAACCATAATTTGCAGCCGCTTTTACAAGAAAGGTTTTTCTGCCTCGGCCCGCACGTTTTTAACCGTAATGCCATCCTTGACGTAATCGGGAATCTCCGCGGCGACATACTGCGAAATATTGCCGGCAGTTTGGGAGCGGAGTCGCAACAACTCCGCCGTCTGACTCTCGACCACATAACTGCTCTCCCACGGAGTGCCGTCTGTATAAGTCCCCGAAAGAAGCGCCTTCTGCTCGTACACCGTAACGGTATACGTGCCGGTATATTTCGAATAACCGTAACCATCCGAAATAAGCCGCCTTTGACAATTCTATTTTGCGAGCGAACTTTGC
>OJOX01000592.1_pt1 | contig 13223 bp, 9 predicted proteins | sample 1598301 | NCBI WGS metagenome assembly OJOX01 (sample SAMN03922480, study PRJEB24848) | human gut metagenome | isolation source: stool sample | host: Homo sapiens | place: Germany | collected 2011-05 | reverse complement strand
GTCAGATGTGTATAAGAGACAGCTACAATGCCGAGGGCCGCTTTGCACCCACCTACGACGAGAACGACACCATCACCCTGCCTTGCGAGAACGTTGTGCTCAGCATCGGCCAATGCATCGAGTGGGGCGACCTGCTGAACGGCGAGGCCGTAGAGCTGGGCCGTGGCCAGGGTGCCGTGGCCGACGCGCTGACCTACCAGACCGCGCAGCCCGACGTGTTTGTGGGCGGCGACGTCTATACCGGCCCGCGCTTTGCCATCGACGCGATTGCGGCAGGCAAACAGGGGGCAATCTCCATCCACCGCTATGTGCAGCCCAACACCAGCATGACGATCGGCCGCAACCGCCGGGATTTCCACGAGCTGGACAAGAACAATCTGTCGCTTGGTGAGTACGACCATGCCCCGCGCCAGACCGCCGCGCTGGACGAGAGCATCGACACCCACCGTTCCTTCCGGGATGCGCACCTGACGCTGACAGAGGATCAGGTCAAAATCGAGACAGCCCGCTGTCTGGGCTGCGGCGCCAGCGTCGTCGACCCGAACAAGTGCATCGGCTGCGGCGTCTGCACGACCAAGTGCGAGTTTGACGCTATCCATCTGCACCGCGACCTGCCCGAGTGCAGCAAGATGGTCAAGAGCGAGGACAAGTTCAAGGCCATTCTGCCCTACATGGCGAAGCGGGAAATCAAGATTCGTTTCTCCAAAAAGGAGAAGTAAATGCACGAGCTGGGCATTGTGTTCCACATCATCCGCACGGTGGAGGATGTGGCAAAGCAAAACGATGTATCCCGCATCCGACGGGTGACATTGCAGCTGGGCGAAGTCTCCGGCGTGGTGGAGAGCTACCTGCAGGATTGTTGGAAGTGGGCCGCCGCGAAGTCTGAGATTTTACCCGGCGCGGTGCTGGCGGTGGAGGCCATCCCCGCCGTGACTCTCTGCGAGGACTGCGGGCAGCAGTACCCCACCGTGCAGTATGGCCGAATCTGCCCCCGCTGCCGGAGCGAACATACGCATCTGGTGCAAGGGAACGAGATGATGATCAAAGAGGTGGAGGCAGTAGAATAAAAGCCTTTCCCCTTGGGGGAAGCCAAGAAAAGGCGCGTGTGCGAGAAGTTTTCGCACACGCGCCTTTTTCTTATTTCTCCCCTTCGGGGAAAATCACCTTATTGACGAAGAAGAAAATCACCATGGACACGCCGCCGTTCAAAACCGTCGTGCCGATGTTGTAGATGAAGTCCGGTACCAGCAGGCCTTGCTGCGGAACACAAAATTGCGCTGGATGGGGAAGTTGATGCACTCGCCAATCACCATCGCGATCATGTAGGCGCAGAAGTAGGGCAGACCGCCGTGGGCGGCATCATACCCTAAGATGTTCCACTGGAACGTCTCGCCAAAGAGCGTTACCGGGATGCCCGGCCAGCCGAAATCCACGACCGGCAGGCTGCTGAATGCAGCGGGCAGAAATTGCAAAAGCAAGTATTTGAACACCGTAATTAAGTTTGACACGATGACGAACAAGCCGCCCTCACGCACCCACTTGGCAGCGGCGGGGTGCTTAGCCGCAAAGGTATTCCAAAATTGCATGGCTGCATCTCCTGTCAGCTGTTGCGCAGACGGTTTTCCAGCTGCGCGTTCAAAATCACGTTCTTGACGGCCTCAAAAATCACTCGCACCAGGCCGATAACCCAAAAGCCCTGCACTTCCATCACGATACCGTCCACCATGCCCATGCTGATGGCACCATTGGTCATTTTGGCCAGCGCGCGCAGCGGCATATTGTACTGGAACAGCACATTCAAATCCGGCTTGCCTTTTTTGTAACTGGCGTTCAGCAGCGCGGTCAGCACCGCCCAGACCAGCCAGCCCAGGGGGCTGCGTCCATGGTTCAGCTCACCCAGCGTCATGTTGCGGTCAATTTTGACCCGGTCGTCAGGGATGGGGCGGCCCAGCAGAGTCTCCCACTCGGCGTCGGGTACGGTTTGCACCTTGCCGCTCTGGTAGTGCGGCAGCGCCTTCCCGGCATAGGGGTTCAGCGCGTCGGTGCCGATGACCTCGACCGCAGCGGTCAGGCGGATGTCCGCAGAGCTTGCCCCTACGCGAAGCTCATACGTGCCACCCTCCACCTCCCAGCTGTCGGTGCGGGTGTTCCGGTAGCGGAACGCCTTGTCGTCCAGCGTCAGGGTCACGGTCTTGCTCTCCCCCGCTGCCAACTGCACCTTGGCAAAGGCTTTCAGCTCCTGTGCAGGGCGGAAAATTTCAGCATTCGGCTTGGCCACGTACAGCTGCACAATCTCTGCCCCAGCGCGGTCGCCGGTGTTGGTCACGGTCAGGGTCGCGCTGTGGGCGTCGGCATGCAGGTCACTGTACGCAAACTGCGTATAGCTCAACCCATGGCCGAAGGGGAACGCCACCGGCACCCCGGCGGTTTGGTAATAGCGGTAGCCGACGTACAGTCCCTCGCGGTACTGCACGGTGCGGCCAGGGCCTGCAAAGTGGTCGCGGGCGGGGGTGTCGGCGTAGGCGTTGGCCCAAGTCTCGGCCAGCTTGCCGCCGGGGTTGATTTTGCCGGTCAGCACGTCCACCATCGCGCCCGCGCCCGCCTGGCCGCCCAGTGCGCCGTAAACCAGCGCTTTGCAGTGGGCCAGCCACGGCGTTTCCAGCGAGGCACCGGCGTTCACAATGACCACCGTGTTGGGGTTGGCTTCGCGCACAGCCTGCAAAAGCTCGATCTGGTTGTCGGCCAGCTTCATATCGGCGCGGTCCAGGCCCTCGCTCTCCTTGATCTCGTCCAGTCCCAGGCAGAGCAGCACGGCGTCCGCTTTTGCGGCCAGGGCGACGGCCTCGGCCTGCTTGGCGGCATCGGGTTTTCCCTGGCGGTCAAAACCTGGGGCAAAGCCCACACTGTGCAGACCGCTGTCGCTCAGACAATCCAAGAAGGTGTCCACTTTGATGGAGTTGACGGCGCTGGACCCTGCACCCTGGTAGCGCGGCGTCTCGGCAAAGTCGCCGATGACCGCCACACGCGTGCCCTCGGCCAGCGGCAGCAGGGCATCGTCGTTTTTCAGCAGCACAACACTCTCCCCTGCCGCGCGGCGGGCCAGCGCATGGTGGGCGTCGGCGTCAAAACTGCGGCTGTGGCGTTCTACGGCGGCGTGGGTGTCCAGCACCAGCGTCAGCAGCTCATCCAGGCGGTCGTCCACATCGGCCTCGGTAATTTTGCCGGACCGTACGGCGGCCAGCAGCTCCCGCACGGCGTCCCCGCCGGGGGCGGGCATTTCCAGCGTCGAGCCGTTTTTCACGCCCAGCGCATGGTCATTACTGCCGCCCCAGTCGGTCACGACCGCGCCGTCAAAGCCCCACTCCTCGCGCAGGATATCCTGCAAAAGGTGGGCGTTCTCGTTGGCGTAGATGCCGTTGATGAGATTGTAGCTGGACATGAGGGCCTTGGGGTGCGCCTCTTTGACGACGATCTCAAACCCGGTCAGGTACAGCTCCCTCAGCGTCCGCTCGTCCACCACCGAGTCCGATGCCATGCGGCGCAGCTCCTGGCTGTTGACGGCGAAGTGCTTGGGGCAGGCGGAGATGCCTTCCGACTGGATGCCGCGCACGTAGGCGGCGGCCATCTTGCCGGAGAGATAGGGATCCTCGGAGAAATACTCAAAGTTGCGGCCGCAGAGGGGACTGCGCTTGGTGTTCAGGCCCGGCCCCAGCAGAACGGCAACCTCCTGCGCGGCGGCCTCCTCGCCCATGGCCCGGCCGATTTCCTCGCCCAGCGCCGGATCCCAGCTGCACGCCACGGTGGCGGCTGTAGGGAAGCAGGTGGCCGGCACGCTGGGATTCAGCCCCAGGTGATCCGCCGCCCCGGCCTGCTTGCGCACGCCGTTGGGGCCGTCGGACAGGGTGATGGACGGCACGCCCGCGTTTTTGCAGCCCCGCGTCGTGAACACGGTATCACCGGACAGCAGAGCGCATTTTTGTTCAAGGTTTAGTTTGGTTATAATATCTGTGTGTTTCATGGGTCTCTCCCCGCATAAAAAGCAAGGGCGGCAGCGCATTCTGCCGCCCTTAGGCAATACCGCATAATTCTAAGTGCCGATACGGCGAGCGAGGTGCGGCAGCTGCCGGAGCGGCGCTTAAGCCGTAAGGCGGGAATTGTGCGGTGTTGTCCTTACTTTCTGAATTAGGTGTTTGCCTTCTTGGCCGCTTTCTTGGCCGCTTTTGCCTCCATCTTTGCCAGCTTGCGCTTGCTGGGCTTCCACACACGGAATACCCGGTAAGCAAGCAGAATCAGCAGCAGCGTGCAGAGGATGTTGACCACTGTGCGCACGGTCGTACTGACCTGCGGACCATCCTTGTAGATACTGCCCGGCATTGCGCCGTTCATTGCTTTGGTGTTGGCGGTCGTGTACAGCACATGGTGCAGTGCCTCGCGTGCATAGTGGTAGGTTTCGGCATTGTCTTTGTCGAAATCATCCCAGCGGGCGGAGTTTTTCACGTAAGTCAGCTTCATGTCGCCGCCTGCCTCGATCATTTGCTGGCCGCCCATAAAGACGCCGGTATTGGCGTTATCAGTGATAACCGCGCCATTGAAGCCCCACTCGGTGCGCAGGATTCCGGTAATCAGCGCGTAGCTGCCGCCGGTCCAGGTCGCGCCAACGCGGTTGAAGGCTGTCATAACGCCCAGTGCCGCCGGGATGGTAGTAGTCGCATTCTTGTAACTGCCGTCGGCCTGCTTCTCCACATAGTTCAGCGTGACGTCATCCAGTTTCATGCACATCTCAAAAGGCTTGAGATAGATTTCGCGTGCAGACTGCTCATTCAGCCAGGTTGCCGCGCCGTACTGCCCATCGCGGTCGCCGCGGTGGTTTTCCTGGTCGTTAAAGGCAAAGTGCTTGATATAGGCATACAGCCCCTTGGTAGCAGCACCGTAGACTTCTTTGGATGCTACCGTGCCGGAAAGGAACGGATCCTCGGAGTAATACTCACCATTACGACCGCTGAAGGGGGTACGATGGATGTTCATGGACGGTGCGTACCAGCCGTCGCAGCCGCCGATGACCGCCTCATTGCCGATCATCGTGCCGTATTCCTGCGCCAGATCCTGGTTCCAGGTCTGGGCAAGGGTCATCATGTTGGGGAACATAGTACCGGTGCCGCCGTAGATCAGCCCGCTTGCTGTGTCAGCATCGATCACAAAGGGCTTGCCCACACTATTGATGGCGGGCACACCGTAACCAGAGCAGGTGATGATGTTGTAATAATCGTCTGCCGTCAGCTGGTCAAGCAGGTCGTTCCACATCGGGTCGTCGTAGCTCTTGCCGCGCAGGTCAATCAGGCTCAGCCCGTTGTCGGCACCGTAGACGATTTCATCCTCGTAGGTATCACCCACAGTCGGGTTGCCGGAATCGGTGGAATCCAGCTGCGCCACCAGCTCTGCACCGGCAGTCTTTTTGTACTGGTAAGAGGCGGGCTTGCCGTCAGCATCCGTGCCGTTGATTTCATTGCCCCAGGTGCTGATTACATCGCTGGGTTCGCCGTCCGGTTTCGGGAACGTGCCTGCCCAATCGCTGCGGGTCAGGTAACCGGCATCGCCCTTGGCGGCATCCAGCTGATTTGTGACAGCAGCACCCGTGCGGCTGTCGACTGCATAGGTGGTGGTATCTGTCTCGGTGTTGGCAGGGGTATACACGGTGGCAAATGCCGCATCACCGTCGGCGGTCATACCGTCTGCAACGGTTTTTCCCTTGGCCGCCAGCACATTGTTGATAGCGTCGTGGGCATTTTTTGCCGCGGTAATATAGTAGTCACCTGCATCCAGGATGTATGTTTTCGCACCGCTGGCGTCATATGCCTTGAGCTGGTCTTTCGTAAAGGTAACGCTTACCGTCTCACTTGCGCCGGGTGCCAGCTCAGACGTTTTTCCGTAGCCGACCAACTCCACGGCAGGCTTTTCCACACCGTTTGCTTTGTCGTAATCCGTATAGGGGCTTTGTACATAAAGCTCCACAACGTCCTTGCCTGCCATATCGCCGGTGTTGGTGACAGTGACCTGTGCCGTGCAGGTGTCACCGCTCCAGTCTGCCTTAAAGTCGCTCCAATCGAAGGTCGTATAGCTCAGGCCGTAACCGAAAGGATACACGACCTCGCCGGCATAGTCGTAATCGCCCGCATTACCCTGGTCGAGGACAACGTCCTCATACCGAGTCTCGTAATAGCGGTAGCCGACATAAATGCCTTCCTCATACGTGACGTAGTTATACTTTGTGATGCTGCCGTTTTCGTCATAGTAGGCATAATCACCGAAGTTCTGCGCCGCCGGGGATGCAGAGGCATCGGCCGCAAAGGTGTCCACCGTGCGCCCGCTGGGGCTGACCTTGCCGGTCAGCACATCCGCCATAGCTGCGCCGATGGTCGGCGCGTAAAGCACCGACTTGATGTTGGGGTAATCGGCCAGCCAGTCCAGCTCCAGCGCTGCGTTGGAGTTTACGATCAGCACTGTATTGTCGTAGTTATCATTCAGGTATTGCAGAATCTCACGCTCGGTGGAGTCCGGTTCCAGATAGCTGCGGACCTTGTCTTCCTCACTGGCAGCGTGGTTGTACATCGAACGGGGCATATCACGGCCCTCGCCTGCCACACGCTTGAGAATGTAGACCGGGGTCGTGCCCTGTACGCTGTCCAGCAGACCACTCTCACCCTGCATGACAGAGAGCGGGCACTCGTTGATACGGAAGTCCTCGGCATCACCGTAGCCGATGGAGCCGCTGGCCAGCCCATACCCGGCACCTGCACCCTGCGTGTAGAAATTCCACAATGTCTCGTTCACGTTCAGGCCGCGCTCGGTCAGGGCCGTATTCAACGGCGAGCCGCCGCCCATCAGCCCGGCACCCACATTCTGCTTACTGTTGGCAGAGAACAGACTCACGGTCGTATCCTCGGCCAGGGGCAGGGCGCCGTCATTTTTCAGCAGAACGACCCCTTCATTGTCGATGCGGTCGGTCAGGTCTTTTTCGGCATCACCGATGGTGTCGGCGGTATAGTCCGCCGTGTTATAGTCCAGGTCCAGGCCCTCGGTCTGTACTTTGCTGTTGTCCCAAGATTTCTTGTAGCCCAGCATTGCATTTATCATGCGGGCGTAGCTAGGCAGAATGACGTTGGCTGCAAACAACAGCACTGCCATGACAACTGCCAGCACAGCCAGAATACCTGTGTGCAGAATATGGCCTACAATTTGCAGTGGTGTGAGTTTTTTCTTTTGCATTTTTCTCCTCCTTGAATTTTGGCGGGGCTTTTGGCCCCTGCCTTTGTTCTGACCTTATTGTAGCAGAAAAGGGGCTTTGCGGCACAAAATTTGCATAACCTGTCGTTTTGGGCGCACAATCTGTAATTGTAACAAAAAGATTACAAAAAGCGTAGTGCAAAGCGCACAAGACAAGGTCGCATCCCTTTGTGCAAAATGCCACTGCGGGTACGCGGCGCGGGCGGAGCAGAGCCCCGTCCCTACGAGCCGCGAGACAGAGTTGTAGGGGCCGGGCATACCCGGCCCGCAGCCTTCCGGCAATTTCCCGTTTTCCCATCCATCTCCCCCACACAAAAATTCCCCCGCCGTTTCAACGCGGCGGGGGATGCTTCATTTATTCATTCGTGGAGATATCCGTCCCGAAGTACTTCTCGCTCAATTCCTTCAGCGTACCGTCGGCGCGCATTTCCTCAATGGCGGTGTCGATGGCAGCGCGCAGGGTGGCGGTCTCGTCGCCCTTGCGCATCGGGATGGCAACCTCGTTCGCGTCCGCAGTCAGCACGGCGATTTTCGCGTTCGCGTCGGGGTGCTCCTTCATGTAATCATAGTAGGTCACCTCAGCGTTCAGCGTGGCATCAATGCGGCCGCTTAGCAGCAGCTCAAAGGTCTGGTTCAGGTCGTCCACACCGGTCACGGTTGCGCCGTACTGCTCGGCCAGCTCGGCGTAGGTGCTGGAAATCGTGTTGGCGGTGGTCTTGCCGTTCAAATCTTCCAGCGCCTTGATGCTGTCATTGTCCTTCTGGGTGATGACGGCGGTGCGGTTGTAGGCATAGGGGGTCGAGAAATCGTATTTCTCGGCGCGCTCGGGGGTGATGTCAACGCCGTTGACCATGATATCATAGCGGCCCGCATCCAGACCGGCCAGCAGGCCGTCCCACTCGCCCTCGACGAACTTCGGCTCCACGCCCAGCTTCTCGGCGATCTTGGTTGCGACCTCAACGTCGTAGCCGACGAGGTTGTCGTTCTCGTCGTGGTAGGTCCAGGGCGCCCAGGTTCCCTCCATGGCAACGGTGATGGTGCCGCTGGCCTGGATCTGGCTCAACAGGTCGCCGCCGGTCTCCTCGGTCGCGGCGGTGTCCGCCGTGCTCTCGGCGGGGGCGGCGCTGTCGGCGGTGCTGCCGCAGGCCGTCAGAGCCAGCGCGGCGGTCAGGGTCAGGGCGGTCAGTTTGGCAAGGTTCTTCATTATAATTGGCTCCTTTGTCTGTATGTCTGCAAAAATTCCCGGGTGCGGAGCTGCTGCGGGTCATTGAAGAACGCCTCGGCTGTGTTCTGCTCCACAATCACGCCCCCATCCATAAACACCACGCGGTTCGCCACATGGCGGGCAAAGCCCATCTCGTGGGTCACCACCAGCATCGTGCGGCCTTCCTCGGCCAAGCTGCGCATGACAGCCAACACTTCGCCGGTCAGCTCCGGGTCAAGAGCCGACGTGGGTTCGTCAAAATAAATAATCTCCGGGTCTGCGGCCATGGGGTAGTAGTCGGCACGGTCGGCCATGCCCACCCTGACCAGCGCGGCGCGGGCGATCTCATCGGCCTGCCTGCGCGGCATTTTCCGCGCCACGATCAGCCCCTCGGTGACGTTCTGCAAGGCCGTTTTGTTGGCGAACAGGTTGTAGTTCTGGAACACGAACCCGGTGCGTCGGCGCAGGGCGTTGACCTGGGCACGGGTCACATGGGCCAGCTCCACGCGCTGGCCGTCAAAGGTCATCGTGCCGTCGTCTGCCTTCTCCAAAAAGTTCAGGCAGCGCAGCATCGTGGTTTTTCCGCTGCCGCTTGCACCCAGAATGGCGACCACGTCGCCCTTGTTCACGTCCAGGTCAATGCCTTTCAGCACCTGTAAATCACCGAAAGCCTTGCGCAAATTTCTGATTTCCAGCATAGCTTAACTCCTTTGCGCGCCCTTGCTGTTCAGGTACTTCTCGCCCACGGTCTGCAGGCGGGTCAGCACAGTGCAGAACAGCAGGTAGATGATGCCGACCTCGATGTACAGCGCCAGCGGCTCATAGGTGCGGGCCACAATGCGCTGGGTGGTCATGAGCATTTCGGTCACGGTGATGTTGGCCGCCAGCGAGGTATCCTTGACCATGGCGATCAAAAAGCTGGCCAGCGTGGGGAACGCCATGCGCATGGCCTGCGGCAGGATGATACGACGGATGATCTGCAAATAGCTCATGCCGACACACTGGCCGGCCTCCATCTGACCCTGGGGCACGGCTTCCAGCGCGGCACGCACGGTCTCGGCGCAGTACGCACCCTCATTGATGGAAAAGACCAGCACCGCGGCGGGGAACGGCTCGATAAGGATGCCAACGCCGGGCAGGCCGTAGAACACGACAAACAGCTGCACCAGCACCGGCGTGCCGCGCATGACCCAGATGTAAAACCGGGCGATCTGCTGCAAGACGGGCACATGAGCAAACTGCACCAGCGCCACCACAACGGCAATGATCAGCGCCAGCGTGAAGGAAATGACGGTCAGCGGGATGGTGACGGTCAGGCCAGGCAGCAATATTTTACCAAAGGAATCCACAAGGATGCCTACAAGGCGTTCGGACATGGGGCGGCTCTCTCCTTTTGTGATGCAGGGGTGGCGGGAAGATTTCCCACTAAAACGGTATGCTATGAGATTGTAGCACATCGGCACGAATTTTGCAAGGGTGTAATTTGAAGTGAAGTTTAAGGGCGTGCGCTTTTAAAGGTGCGAGATAAGGGAACGCGGCGCCCGGCCCATGCGCCATAATTGCACGATGGAAAACACCTCTGCGGTGTAGGGGCCGGGCATGCCCGGCCCGCAAGTATGCGGTGGGTGTCCCTTTATCCATGGATTTGTAGGGAGGGGGCTTGCCCCCTCCGCGGCGGCCAGAGAACCGGCCGCCCTACGTTTTTCCGGGAAGGTGGGTGCTGGCCTGCGGGGCGTCGAGGACGCCGCCCACTACCGTTGCCGGGGCGGATGCTTGCCTTACACGGCAGGGCCGGGCATGCCCGGCCCCTACGGTGCGGCGAGGGAAAATGGGCATAAAAAATCCCACCGTCGGTGGGAGACGGTGGGAAACTTAATATTTTCTCTTTAAATTTATTCTGCAACTGTAACCGTCTTGGTTGTTGCCTTAGGGTCTGCATTCTTTTTAACTTCATACTTAGAGGCATTAGTGGAATCAGCCGCCGTATAAGTGCAGGTAAACACGCCCGTTGTATAAACAACAGACTTAACCTTGCCAGAAGTATCATAAGTAACAGTGTAGTTAGCGTTCGGCAACTCGCTGTAACAATCAATCGTGCTAGTCTCGGGTTTCTTGTTACCAGTCTCGCTCAAGGAATCATTCTTTGCATAATACTCCGTTCCTGCCGTCTGTGCAGCCATAACAACCATACGGCATTCAGAAGTTGCTTTTTCCTCGTTTGCCTTATCAATATACTTCGTCAGAGCGGGGACCAGCAGGGCGGCCAGGATGGCCAGGATGACGAGAACGACGATGAGCTCGACGAGGGTGAAGCCCTTCTTGTTCTTCATTTTACGAATTTTCTCGAACATTATAATTCCTCCAATTTCTCCAGAAGGACTTCAACCGTCCTTTTACTGTGAATTTATAATATCATACAATTTACCAAATTTCAATAAAGTTACAGCAAAACAGCAAAAACCATTTTGTTGCCTGGTTTGTACCTTTTTCGCAAAGTTTTTTGTTGCTTTGCAACGTGTGCCGTTCGATAATGCCGTCGCATCGCCATTTTATTTTACACATTTCTGCGTTATTTTATAAAAAATATGTGCATTTACGACAAATTTTGCAGTCGTTTTCTGGTGAATATTTAACCGTGCATATTTTGCGGTGGTGCAGGGTGCGATTTTGGGCGGTTTTGCGGGTTTACAGGGGGATTTTGTAAAATTTAACGTGGCTAAGCGGGGCAAATTGTGTGCTATTGGGGCGGAGCGTTTTTCCGCACAAAAAATGTCTCCCACATGGGGAGGCGTTTGGAAATGTGCTGTGCTTAACACCGAAAACGTGATTTTTACGGAATTTTTGCTGTGCTCTGGCGTTTTGGCTGCCGTCGGGCCACTAAATATGGCGTCCGCGGCGGGATTTTTTCAGGTGAGTTGTAATAAACGGCACAATGCCCTCAAAGAAGGCCATGATGGGGCTGTCGCAGTTGTCGGTGCAGCCCTTGTCCTTCAGCGCGGCCAAAGGTGTGCTTTCCCCTGCCGGGTCGTTTTGATTCGGCCATCATTCCGCCACTTCCCGCAGGTGTTCACGCACCGGGCGCAGGTTCTCGGGCAGGTCAGCATCCGGCAAATCGCTGATGCCATCTGTCGTGCCGCGGGCCTTGGCGGTCTCATAGAACCAGCACTTATAGTCCAGCGTGTCCATCGTCTGCTGCAATTCGGCCATGCGGGCTTCCAGCACGGCCTTCTGCTTGCGGAACATTTCCAACCGCTGGGCGATCGTCGCGTCGCCCTGCATGGCAAGCTCGATGTATTCGCGGATATCCTTCAGCGACATACCGGTCTTTTTCAGGCACTCAATGATGCGCAGCCACTCGAAGTCCTTTTCCTCAAACACGCGGATGCCGCCGGAGGAACGCCCCACAAAGGGCAGCAGCCCTTCCTTATCATAATAGCGCAGTGTCGATGCAGGCACACCCAGCCGTTTTGCCATTTCGCCCACCGTATAAGCCATAGTTGCCTCCTGATCTTTTTGCAGAACCCCTCGACTTAAACCGGGGTTTAACTTGTATGATATCAGTATAGGGCAGTTGCAGCCCCATGTCAAGCTGCGGAAAGGAGCAATTCACCTATGGCAATACCGCACAATTCCCGCCTGACGGCTTAAGCACCGCTCCGACGGCTGCGGCACGCCCTTCCCATCGCAGAGTTGTAGCGGCGGGGGTATGCCCGGCCCCTACAATGGGTGTTTTAGGCAAACCACGATGCCCCCATGGCCGCCGACGCGCTGGGGGCGTAAGCGTCACCAGATCCCACTTTGGGGCTTATTTTTTATATTGACAAATCCCGCTCATCTACCTATTATAAGTGGGAAAGCATACGAAAGGACTGTCGAACTTATGAAAATGGAACGTATTGACCGGGTTCGTGCCGCACTGTGCGCACAGGGCCTGACCCAAATGATCGTCTGCGACCCCAAAAGCGTGTGGTATCTGACCGGTGTCGCCGTGGAACCCTATGAGCGTCTGCTGGCACTCTACCTGCCCACCGACGGCGAGCCGGTGCTGTTTTTGAACAAGCTGTTCAATGTCCCGAATCCACCCTGCAAGACTGTTTGGCACACTGACACCGATGCCCCGGTCGCCCAGATCGCCGCCGTGGTCAACGCCGCGAAGCCGCTGGGTATCGACAAAGAGTGGCCCGCCAAGTTCCTGATCCCGCTGATGGAGGCCCACCCCGGCATGCAGGTCGTGCTGTCCAGCGATTGCGTCGACGACTGCCGCGCCTGCAAGGACGCCGAGGAACAGCGCCTCATGCGTGAGGCCTCCCGCATCAACGATGAAGTCAACGAGACTGCGAAGCACTACGTCAAGGTCGGCATGACTGAGCGTGAGGTGGCCGAGTTCATTGACGCCCAGTTCCGCGCCCACGGCTGCGAAGGCCCGAGCTTTACCACCATCGTTTCCTTCGGCGCGAACGCCGCTGACCCCCACCACGAGCCGGACGGCACGGTGCTGAAGGAGGGCGACTGCGTGCTGTTTGACATGGGCTGCGTGAAGGACCGCTATTGCAGCGACATGACCCGCACCTGGTTCTGCGGCCAGCCCACAGAGAAGCAGGCCGCCGTACACGACCTGGTGCGCCGCGCCAACGAAGCCGCCGAGGCACTTATCAAGCCCGGCGTGCGCCTGTGCGACCTGGATGCCGCCGCCCGCGATTTGATCGCCGAAGCGGGTTATGGCGAATACTTCAACCAC
>OJOX01000573.1_pt1 | contig 13615 bp, 10 predicted proteins | sample 1598301 | NCBI WGS metagenome assembly OJOX01 (sample SAMN03922480, study PRJEB24848) | human gut metagenome | isolation source: stool sample | host: Homo sapiens | place: Germany | collected 2011-05 | reverse complement strand
GATCAGGCCGTTGTAACCACGCTGAATGCCCATCATGCGGTAGCCCTTGCTGATACCTGCACGGACGATTGCACGGACAGCGGCGTTCATGCCAGGTGCGTCACCGCCGCTGGTGAGAACACCGATCGTTTTGATTTCCTTAGCCATAAAGCGAGCCCCTCCTATTTCGGGAACTATGGACCCGCCTGAAATGTACGATGTATTCAGGCGCGGTCATCACGTTACAATAAATTTTTAACAATCTCGTGACCATCCACATTATACCACACTTTGGCCTTGGTAATTATGGACAAATCGCGCAAAACGCATGGATTTATTTTGCAGACCGTTCGATATCCTGAACTTTTACACAATTTTTGCCCAGAATCCGCTCCAATTCTGTACGCAGCAGCGGGTCGTCCTTGATTGCCATGTGCCGGGCCAGCACCGCTTTCCCGGTGTCCAGGAAGCGGAAGTATACCTTGACTGTGCCGCCGTCAAAGATGTTGCACAAAAGATTTTCAACCTATAAGAGACAGGGACAGTCCCGAGCAGGCACGGTCAGAAAATACCCGGCGGCCCCTCCCCCGCTGGTCTCGCGTTTGACACGTTCGACACGGTTCATGCCAAAGTTTTTGTTCGGGTCATAACTGTCAATGGGCTGCACGCCCTCGACCAGCAACCGGGCGGCCTCGTCCTCCTTGACGGAGACGCGGCCATTGGCGACGACGACGGCGTTTTCCTGCAAGGCTGCGCGGCACTCTGCCAGGATGCGCGGGAAAACGATCATCTCCATGCTGCCGGTCAGATCCTCGACGGTGGTAAAGGCCATCAGGGTGTTGGACTTTGTCGTCATGATTTTGTTCTTGACGATGGTACAGACAAAGGTGACAGTCTGGTTGTCAAACTGCTTGGCGTCCTCCCCCAGCAGCTGGGCGATGGTGCAGGTAGCTATCTGCGCGATCTGGGCGCGGTAGGCGTCCAGCGGATGACCGGACAGGTAGAGGCCGGACACCTCTTTTTCCATTTTCAGCAGTTCGCCAGCCGAATATTCCGGCAGGTTCGGGATTTTATAATCGTCGGCGGGCTTGTCGTCGCTGCCGCCGCCCATCAGACCAAAAAGATCCATCTGACCGTCCAGGTTCTGGCGGGCATCGTTCTCGACGCTCTTCAAGATGCCCTCGACGCTTTCCAGCATACCGTGGCGGGTAGCACCGAGGTTGTCGAATGCACCGGCCTTGACGAGGTTTTCCAGCGCGCGGCGGTTGAGACCGACGCCCCGCAGCCGCTTACAGAAATCGTACAGACTGCGGTAAGGCTGGTGGGTGCGTTCCTTAATGACGGCGTCAATTACGTCGCGGCCCACGCTCTTGACGGCGTTCAGGCCGAAGCGGATAAGGCCGCCATCCGCCGTAAAGCCGCCGCGGGAGATATTAATATCCGGCTGCTGGACCTTGATGCCCAGACGCTGGCACTCGGTCGTATATTCAATAACTTTTGACGTATTATCGAGCACACTGGTCAGGAGTGCCGCCATAAATTCATGCGGATAGTGGCACTTTAAATACGCCGTCTGGAATGCCACGTAGGCATAGCAAGCGGCATGGGATTTGTTGAACGCATACGACGCAAAGCTGATCATATCGTCGTAAATCTCGTTGGCAACATTCTCGGGCACGCCGTTGGCGACGCAGCCCGCGCACTCCTTTCCCGGTTCCTTGCAGCCGTGGACAAAGTGCTCGCGTTCAGCCTCCATGACCTTGAGCTTTTTCTTACTCATTGCGCGGCGGACATTGTCAGCCTGACCGAAACTGAACCCGGCCAGCTCGCGGCAAATCTGCATAACCTGTTCCTGGTAGATGACAACGCCGTTGGTAACGTCAACGATATGCGCCATCTGCGGCGTTTTGTAGGTCACCTGGGAAGGGTCCTTGCGGTTGCGCAGGTAGGTCGGAATGGAATCCATCGGGCCGGGGCGGTAGAGCGAAATCAGGGCGATTATATCTTCCAGGTTCTTTGGCCGCATGCTGACAAGCACCTGGGTCATGCCGGTAGATTCAAGCTGGAAGATGCCCTCCGTCTCACCTTTTGTCAGCATGGCGTAGGTGTCAGGGTCGTCGTAATCGAGGTTTGCAATACGGAAATCCGGATCTTTGGTATGGCGCACGGCCATCTCGGTATCATGGATGACGGTCAGCGTGCGCAGACCCAGAAAGTCCATTTTCAAAAGGCCCAGCCGCTCGATTTCCACCATGTTGAATTGGGTGACCGGCAGGCCGTCGTTCGTGGACAGCGGTACATACTCGGTGGCCGGGTCGCGGGTAATGACGACGCCCGCCGCGTGGGTGGATGCATGGCGCGGCATCCCCTCGACTTTCAGCGAGGTGTTGATGAGTTCATGCACCTGGCTGTCGCCGTCGTAGAGCGTTTTCAAATCGGGGCTGACTTCCAGCGCCTTTTTCAGCGTCATTTTCAGGTCGGTGGGAATGAGCTTTGCCACCCGGTCCACATCCTGGTAGCTCATGCCCATAACGCGGCCCACATCGCGCACGGCAGCGCGGGCGGCCATCGTACCAAACGTCACGATCTGGGCCACATGGTCACGGCCGTATTTCTCGTTGACATAGTCAATGACCTCCTGGCGGCGCTCGTAGCAGAAGTCGACGTCGAAGTCGGGCATTGAGACGCGCTCTGGGTTTAAAAAACGCTCGAAGATCAGGTTGTAGCGGATCGGGTCGATATCGGTGATGCCGACGCAGTAGGCCGCCAGACTGCCCGCGCCGGAGCCACGTCCCGGACCGACCGGGATATCGTGGCTTTTGGCGTAGTTGATAAAGTCGTAGACAATGAGGTAGTAGTTCGTGTAGCCCATCGTCTTGACGACGTTGATCTCATAGGTCAGGCGCTCACGCAGGGCATCGGTCACTTTACCGGGGTAACGGCGCTCCAGGCCCTCCCAGCAGAGCTTTTCAAAATATGCCTGGTTCTCCATGCCGTCGGGCGCTTTGAAGTACGGCAGCTTCGTCTCGCCGAAGGTAAACGCGAAGTTGCACTGCTCGGCAATTTTGTTCGTGTTCTCGCAGGCTTCGGGCACCATGGAGAAGAGGTCGTACATCTCATCGGTGGATTTCAGATAGAACTCGTCGGTCTGGAACTCCATCCGATCCACATCGTTGATGGTCTTGCCGGTCTGGATGCAAAGCAGAATACTCTGCATCTTGGCGTCCTCTTTGGTGATATAATGGGCGTCGTTCGTTGCCGCCATCGGGATGCCGGTCTCCCGCGCCAAGCGGATGAGCTGCGGCAGCACGACCTGGTCTTCTTCAAGGCCGTGGTCCTGCAATTCGATGTAATAGTTGCCCTCGCCGAACAAGTCCCGATACCACAGCGCTGTCTGCTTGGCGCGGTCATAGTCCCCTGCCAGAATCGCGCGGGGTATCTCGCCCGCCAAGCAGGCGGACAGGCAGATCAGACCATCGTGGTGCTTTTCCAGCAGTTCCTTATCGATACGCGGCTTGGAGTAAAAACCCTCGGTAAAGCCGGCAGACACCATCTTGATAAGGTTCTTGTAGCCTGTCTCGTTTTTGCAGAGCAGAATCAGGTGGTTGTTGCCGTCGATACGGTTGACCTTATCAAAGCGGGTGCGGGTGGCTACATAGACCTCACAGCCGATGATGGGCTTGATGCCCGCCGCTTTGGCCGCATCAAAGAAAGCCACGCAGCCGTACATGACACCGTGGTCGGTGATAGCGCACGCCGTCTGCCCCATCGCTTTCAGCTGGTCAAACATCCGGTCAATGCGGCAGGCACCGTCCAACAGGCTGTACTCGGTGTGGACATGAAGGTGTGTGAATTGTCTCGGGGTCGTTTCAGGCATGGGGTGTTTCCTTTTCGTCAGGGGCCGTGTCCAGGCGGGCGGCAGCCTCCTGTATCTTCTTCATCCGGTGGGAAAGCCCGGCTTTGCTCACCGGCGGATCAAACTTCTGGGCCAGCTTTGCCAGCGGCAGGTCTGGGTACTGCATCCGCAGCTTGGCGGTGTGGCGCAGGGTCTCGGGCAGGGTGTTCATAGCCCCCGCCGCCTGCAGCTTTTCAATGGCAAGCTGCACTTGTACGGCGGCCTGGACGCTTTTGCCCAGGTTGGCTGTCTCGCAGTTGGAAAGACGGTTCGTCTTGTTGCGCATCTCGTTGTAAACACGCTGATCCATAATGCGCATGGCCGCGCCGCCCGCCCCCATAAAGGTCAGCAGATCTTCGATATGGTCGGCGGCCTTGATATAAATGGTGTTGGCCCCCTTGCGCAGGGCGCGGTGGGGGTGAAAATCGTGCTCAGCCAGCATGGCTTCCAGCTGTTGGGAAAGGTAATGCCGGGTCGAGAGGAATTCCAGATTGTAGCTTTTTTCAGGGTCGGTCATCGTGCCGCAGCACAAAAACGCTGTGGAGATAAACGCTTGCATACAGTTCTGGCATCTGAAATTTTCCGGACGGATGCGCAGGGTAGGCTCCTTGCCGGTGTGGCCAAACATTGCCAGCATCCTGGCAACCTCGGCTGGGTCCTTTACGCTGAACTCATACACCGGGCCTGTGGGGCGTTCCTTGCTGATAACAGTGCCCTGCACACCGCAGCGGCGGTAGAGCTTTTGGGCAAAATGGGCAACACCCTCGTTTTCGGTCTGTAAGACAACACCGCGGTCATCAAAGTATTTGCCAAAACAGGCCACCGCATACGCGGCGGCCATGTTGCAGCAGGGTTTGCTGATTTTGCGGCGCAGTATTTCGTTTTTCACTTCTTGAGAAAAGCTCAAGGCGGTGTTCTCCCTTATTATAGACTTCGGTTCACGTCGCGGTGCTGCACGCTGGGGGCATAGCCGAGTTTCTCGCAGAACTCGCCAATCTTCCGCGCGAACGTGATGGAGCGGTGCTTGCCGCCGGTGCAGCCCACCGCGATCATCAGCTGGCTTTTGCCCTCCTTGACATAGAGCGGCAGGGCGTATTCCAGCATACTCTCATAGCGTCGCAGCAACTCCTGCGACGCTTCGGAGTTCATGACGTAGTCCACGACCTCCTGGTCGAGGCCAGTCTTGTGCTTGAGTTCCGGCACATAAAAGGGGTTTGGCAGGCAGCGCACATCCAACACCAGGTCTGCCTCCTGTGGCAGGCCGTACTTGAAGCCGAAGGACACGACCATCAACTCCATCGGGCTTTCGCCCTTGTCCAGAAATAGGCTGCACACCCGCTCACGGTTCTGCGCCGCCGAAAGCAACGACGTGTCGATGACATATTTTGCCTTCTCACGCAAAGGCTGTAATAGCTTGCGCTCCTTGGCGATAGCCTCAGTGATGGGGACTTTCTCGCTGATGGTGATGGGGTGCTGGCGGCGTGTCTCCTTGTAGCGGCGCTGGATGACGGAATCGTTCGCATCCAGGAACAGGATGTCGTAATCGATTTTCTTGGCATCCAGGTCGTCCAGGGCGGCTTTCAGCTGCTCGATGCTGCGCACGCCGCGCACATCCATAACGACCGCCACGCGGTTGAGCTGGTTCTCGCCTTGCAGGGCAAAGTCCACGATACGCGGCAGCAATGCCACTGGGATATTATCAATGCAGAAAAAGCCGATATCCTCCAGCGCATTGACAGCCATAGACTTGCCCGCGCCGGACAGGCCGGTCACGATCAGAAAGTTCATTTCCCCCACCGCTCTCTTATTTTACCACGCGAATCTCACGTTCCAGCACAAAGCCGGTCTTTTGCTTCACGATTTGTTTGACCTGCTCAGTCAGTTCTACCACATCGGCACAGGTCGCGCCGCCGCGGTTGATGACAAAGCCGCAATGTTTCTCGCTGATCTGCGCGCCGCCCACGGTAAAGCCCCGCAGGCCGCAGTCCTCGATCAGCTTGCCCGCAAACGCGCCCACGGGCCGCTTGAAGGTGCTGCCCGCGCTGGGCCACTCCAGCGGCTGCTTTTCCTTGCGCTTGCCCAGCAGCTCCTGCATCTTGGCAAGCACGGCAGCACCATCGCCGCGGTGCAGAACGACCGTGACCGACAGGATGCACCAGCCGGGATTTTGTTCAAAAATACTGGTACGATAGCCCATAGCCAGATCCGCCGCAGGCAGCGTACGCAGCTGTAAGTTGTCATCCAGGAAGGTCACGCTTTCCAGCACGTCCTTCAATTCGCCGCCGTAGGCACCGGCGTTCATATAGACCGCGCCGCCCACCGTGCCGGGGATGCCGCAGGCAAATTCCAGTCCGGTCAGGCCCAGCGCTTGGGCCTTGCTGCAAAGCCGGCCCAGGGTCTGCCCTGCCCCGGCGGTGATGCGCACGATATCGTTGTCTGCGTCGGAGTGCTCCATCTCGGCCACGCCGCGCATATCGATGACTGCGCCGTCAAACCCTGCATCGTCAAACAATGTGTTGGAGCCGTTGCCCAGCAGGTAGACCCGTGCGCCGTTTTCGCGGCAGAGGGCCAGCGTGCTGCGCAGTTCCTCCGCGTTATGCGGCGTACACCAGAACGCTGCCGGGCCGCCGATTTTGAATGTCGTGTGCCCTGCCAGCGGCTCGTCCTGCACAAACGGCAGTCCTGCCGCCGCCAGTGACTCACGCAGTGCCGTGATCGTTTGTTCCTGCATGGAAACCTCCGTAAAAACTGCTGTTAAATAGAATTTCCCAGGGCGGCTGCACCGATAACACCCGCGTCGTTATGCAGCGTGCAGGCACAGATTTTGGGGAATTTGCCGGTGGTGATGTTCTTCGTCTCGTTCTCAGCATATGCGCGGACCGGGGCCAGCAGGACTTCGCCCTGGTTGGACACACCGCCGCCGATGCAAATGACCTCCGGCTCAAAGGTGTTGATGACGTTTGCAATGCCGACGCCGACATACTCGATCCAGCTGTCCACGACCTGCTTTGCCGTCTCATCGCCCTTAGCCATGGCGTCAAAGGCGAGCTTGGCGTTGACATGGTCGATATCCTGGGTCATCGTCCACATGATGGTGTTTTTGTTGGCCTGCATGGCGGCCTTTGTCTCGCGGGTCAGTGCGCTGGCAGAGGCATAGCGCTCCCAGCAGCCCTTGCGGCCGCAGGTGCACTGGATGCCGTCCTTAACGATGACGTTGTGGCCCATTTCGCCAGCCGCAAAGTTGAAACCGCGCAGGATTTTACCGCCCAGGATGATGCCGCTGCCGATGCCGGTGCCCAGGGTGATGACGACTGCGTCGTTATAACCCTTGGCGCCGCCCGCAATGTACTCGCCGTAAGCGGCGGCGTTGGCATCATTTTCCACATAGACCTTGCAGCCCAGCATCTTTTCCATGTCGGGGCCAAGGTTCCAGTCATAGTAGCCGAAGTTCGTGTTGAAGCCGACAAAGCCGGTCTTGAAGTTCACGCTGCCGGGGGTTCCGATGCCCACATAGTTGACATCGGCAAAGTCAACTTTGTTTTCTTTGGCAACGGTGCGGCACAGGTCTGCCAATGCCTTTTCCAAATCCTCCGCCGGGCGGGGCAGGCGCGTAGCCCATGTGGTCTTGGCGACGATTTCGTAGTTCTCGTTGACCAAGCCGGCGGTCATGGTGGTGCCGCCCAGATCGATACCAATGGTGTACTTGCTCATAATAAAATTCCTCCTACTTTTTCTGCACAGGGTTTTTTATGCAATTTCAATTCACGGACCAGGTTTTCCCGCGTGGCGTTCACGATGAGCTCCTGCGGGAAGTCCATCTCTTCCAGCATGGCGTAGAGGGCTGTCAGGCCGTGTTTCAACTGGTGTGTGCTGTGGGCATCGCTGTCCACAGCGATATGGCAGCCGCTTTGCAGGCAGGCCGCCAGCAGAGCGCGCATATTGGGGATGCCGTCCTTGCGGACATTGAAGGAGTTGCCGTTCAGCTCCACGACCTTGTGATTTTTGGCAAACGCCTTGGTGACAAGGTCGTAGTCGTAACGGTAATTTTCCTGCTCGGAATGGCCGATGATATCTACGTAAGGGTTTTCCGCCACGGCCAGCCAGAGGCGGTTTGCCTCCTTGCGGGTCAGCAGGCCCGGCACACAGGAGCTGTGAATAGACGCCACGACCCAATCCTGGTCTTTGAGCTGGCTCTCAGGCATATCCAACCCGCCTTTAGTGTCCATGACATTGGCCTCGGCTCCGTAGAGCATAACGACATCGTTGATCACATGGGGCATGGCGCTCCAGTTGGAGAAATGCCACGAGTGCGGCGCATCGGGCATAGCGGGCGCGTGGTCAGTCACAGCCAGAGCGCAGTAACCGATTTCCTTGGCCGCTACGGCCATTTCGTTAAAGGTGTTGTAAGCGTGGGTCGCACACAGGGTATGGGTGTGCAGGTCTGCAATCATTTGCATGGAATGGAAAAACCTCTTTTATTTTGAGATATCGTCCGCCAGGCCCAGCTGGGTCAGCAGCTCCTTGGCAGCGTTGTAGCCCATTTCCTTCTGGCGGTTGTTGATGGCCGCCGTTTCCAGAATAACAGCCAGGTTACGGCCGGGCATGACCGGGATGAGCATGCTGGGCACCTTGACACCGAGGATATCATAATACTCGGTCTCAAGGCCGGTGCGGTCATAGTTCTTTGTGCGGTCCCAGGGTTCGAGCTGAACGACCATCTCGACCTCAACGCTGGAACGCACTGAACCGATACCGAACACGCGGGCCACATTGATAATGCCAATACCGCGCAGCTCAATAAAGTGGCGGATATTGGCGGGTGCGGTGCCGAGGATTTTGCGGTAGGACACCCGGCGCAGCTCAACGGCGTCATCGGCGATCAAACGGTGGCCGCGCTTGACCAGCTCGATGGCCGTCTCGCTCTTGCCGACGCCGGAGTCGCCCAGAATCAGGATGCCTTCGCCGTAGACCTCGACCAATACGCCGTGGCGAGTGATGCGGGGCGCAAGCTCGGTGTTCAAGGTCGTGATGAGCTGGCCCATCAGGGCAGACGTCATCTCGGTGGACATCAGGAGCGGCACGCCGTACTGCTTGGCATACTGCATCATTTCGGACATGGGCCGCATCCCGCGCGTGAGCACAACAGCCGGCGGCTGGAAGGAAAACAGCTTTTCCAGGTGGGTGTTGCGCAGCGAAGTGGACAGCTCAGCCAGATAGGACATTTCGGTCAGGCCGATGATCTGGATGCGCTTGTTGTCAAAGTTTTCATAGTAACCGGCCAGCAGGATACCCGGGCGGTACACCTCGGTTGCCGTGACCTGAATCTTGTCCAGCTCACAGGGGGTGTAGGCGGTCGTCAGATTGGCTTCCTCAGCCAGCTTTGCCAGGGAAACAGAGAATTCGGACACAGTGGAACGCCCCTTTCCTTTTTGTAGAACATTATTACTTATTATACCGTACCTGCCGATTTTTGTACAGAGGGCGCAGGTGTACAATGTCAAAAAAAATACCCGCTGTTTTTGGATAAAAACAGCGGGCAGCAGGTTTTATGTCTGGGGGCGCAGTTTGGCAAACGCCCCGCGCAGGGCTGTTTGCAGCCAGAGCAGCGCCTTGGCCGCGGCAAAAGCCGCCGCCAGATAGATAATGAAGAGGAACGCTGTGTCCCGGCGGGAGAGCGCCGCCAAGTCAAAGTGGGATGCCATATCCTGGATGAGCACATGATGCACAAGGAACACCGCGTAGGAAATTTTGGCAAGCTCTGCGCCGAGCGCACGAGGCCAGGGGCGGTCCAGCAGCGTCGACACCAGCGCCAGCAGGATAAACACCCCCATGCTTGCCAACGCACAGGTGATTTTGCCGTCCCATCCTTTAGCCGGGATGGCCGCCACCAGCAGTGCCGGAGCCAAGATGTACTGCGCTTTTTTCGGCAGCATCAAAAACGTCATGCCGAAGAGAAATTCCGGGATATGTACGGCCACCAGCCGCGCATCCCAGCCCAGCAGGTGTACCGGGATACACACGGCCAGCGTCACAACCCAGGTCAGCCAGGCGTTTTTGCGCAAGGCCCGCTGCAGAAACGGGAACAGCAGATATAAAAACAGGATACTGCCTAAAAACCACTCGCCCACGCAGGCAAAGTCCGTGCCGACCCACCCCGCGGCAACGGCGAAGTTGTCAAGGCCCAAAAAGGTCAGCACCAGCGTGACGGTCCTGGCCCCGCCGAAACTGCCTGGGCGCGTGACGAACCGGCAGCTGAACACAACGAACCACGCGAGCCAGAACAGCGGATAGACAGCTCTTGCCCGCTTTTTGTAAAATTGCGGGGGGCTTTGCTCTGCCGGGACTGTCAGCGCCAGTGACGCGCCGGACACGATAAAAAACAGCGAGGAGCCGAAATCCCCCAAGTAAATGCCCAGCGGCAGGTTGCTGGTGAAAATTTTATGAGGCAATGTGAAATAGCCTGTGACCGTCGCATTGAAATGCACTACCAGAATACAGATGAGCGCCACAGCGCGGACCAGGTCCAGATAAAAAAGGCGTTGCTTTTTGATGGCTCTTCTCCCCTTTTACTTTTGCAGTTTGTGCTTGATGAGCCGCCCCAGATGCTTGGCCACAGCGGCAGGCCGAGCGGCATCGGCCTCGTACACATCCAGAACATCCGCCCGCGCGGCAGCCTGGGCGGCGGTTTCAAAGGCGGCGGCATAATACCCGGCAGCCTGGGCTGTCAGGGCCAGCTGCCAGGCGTCGCGCTGGGTGGTGCAGGGCGGGATGCCGTCGAGGAAGGAAGCCTCCCGCACCAGCAGCCAGCCGCAGTTGGGTGCAGGCAGTGGGTCGCTGCCAACAGGCACGGCGGCTTTTTCGGCCAGTATCTCGGCGTCACGTTGCCACTGGGTACGCCGGGCGGCGGCGCAGCCCTGCCACAACGGCAGCGCCGGGCTGAGCACTCCCAACAGCGACTTTTTTTCAAACAGCTGCGCGGCGCGGCCCAGCAGGGCGTCCGCGTCGGCAGAGGCCTTTTTATTGTACCAGTCCGTCACCGGGTCGGCGGCGGGCAGCGTGTACCGCAACAAGCGCAGACCCAGCGCGGCCAGGTCGGGCACTTCGGCGGCGGGTTCTGCTATCACGTAATTCCAGTGCAGGTTCTTTGCCAGTGCGGCCATGGGCTGTGTCTGCAAGAGCGACGCAAGTAAAAGGTCAACGGGAAACTCCGTGTGCGCTTTCACATAGCGGTACAGTTCCCCCGCCGCGCAGCCATCGGTGCGGCGCAGCTCGTCGGCATAGGGCGTGAACAGGCTGCGGCGCTTGAAAAACGGGCAGTCCCGTTTTTGCAGTAGTTCTGCTGGGCAGGCCATGATGGGGTTGACGAAAACGCCGCACAAATCGTCGGTATTTACATAAGTATCCCAGATATAGCCCTTGGCAGCAAAGTACGGCGTGAACCGCGTTTCGTGCAGGATAACCGACTGTTCATAGCTTGCGGGCAGCGCCATCTGCTGCCAATAGTCCCAGAAGGCGTCGCTGTTAAATAATCGCGGCCGCAGCGCCAGGAAGTGGGATTGCAGGTGTTCCGGCACCGCGCCGCCAAAGCGGCGGCTCTGCATGGCATAATGGCGCGTCAGACCCCAGAAGTCGAGTTCCGCCCGCGCGTCCATAGCGGCGAACATCGGCCCCAGCGGGCAGACAGGCCCCGCCAGCGTAAAATTCATGAGGATGACTTCCTCATACTCCGCCAGCTTCTCCCGGCCAAGGGTCAGCAGAGCCTCTTTGTAAGCACCTACATCAAAGCCGGTGTTGTCCCGCTCAATGCGGCCTGCGCCCGCCTGCCGCACCCAAACGCGGTCCGCCGGGGTCAGCGTGCCGTTGGTAACAAACAGCACCTTGGCGTACTTCTGCATGGCTTGCACAGCAATACGGCAGGCTGTATCGATGCGGCCTGCCGGGTCGTAATGGAAATAGATGACCAGTCGTTTCATAAGGGGTCAGTCCTCGTAGGGGCCTTCGTGCGGTCCAAAGATGGCACGCTTGGTGTTGATGATGACCTTGTAGGAACCTGCGGGCAGGTTGTCCCGCAGCCAGTTCCGCGCGTGGCGGCGCTTGCTGTCGGAGTACGGCCCATAGTGGCTGAACAGGTGGTGCTTTTTGTAGGCAAAGCCTGTGGCCGAGTTTTCCGCACCGTAGAAGGTCGTGCAGTCGAACACCCGGGCCAGCGGGCGGATCATGCCGCTGGCGTAGGCCTGCATCGTGTCGTTGTGGGTCACGGCATAGTTTTTGCTCATGACCACCGCCGGGTAGTAGCCCGCGCTCTGGGCCACAAAGGGGTAAATGCGCTCGATGGCGTGGCTGATGGTGCCGTCCTGCGGTAAGGGTTCGGGCGGGAAGTCCGAATGCTGCCAGCCGTGGGCAAACAGCGGTTCCAGCGCCTTGGGGCGGAACCAGAACACACTGCCGTAGGGCGCAATGGGAGATTTTTCGCCGGAAATGGGTATATCGATGCCCAGATCTTTCATCAGCTTTTTCGTGTTCTCAAAGTTCGGGCCCCAGCCGCCGGAGCACATATTCATAAAGTACAAGCCGTGCGTCGGGTACGGCGGGCAGAGAATGCCGAGGTAGGGATCCTTTTCAAATTCACACAGCACGTTCAGCACATGGGCTGCATTTTTGCAAACGTTCTCGTTGCAGACATAGCCGAAGCTGGCCCCCACACTGCCGGGCTTGGTCTGGATGGCCTTTTTGTCGTGCATAAAGCAGGCATAGTCGTAGTCTTTGAGCTGCGGGGCCAGGTCGCACAGAAACGCGGCCACATCGCGGCCCTGGTTTTCCACCACGGTCACGGTGACGCTGTGCAGGTTCAAATCAGCAAAGGCCGCTTCGATCTGCGGTTTTTTTTCGGCGCTGCTCGTCGAGATAAAAACGTCCGTCTCCGGCGGAAACTTGGCCGCAAACGCCTTGCTCTGGTCGAGCATATCCATAAAATAGAGGTGCATGGCCAGCGCAATGCGGCGGTTTTTGCAGATACTCTCCGCCGTAACGGCATCCAGCACAGTCGGCTCAATGATGCGGGTCAGGGCCAGGCTGCGGGTGAAGTCGTGGGGGTGCATCGTGCGGATCATGTTCTTCCAGATGAGAGCCATCGGATAGTCTGTCTCATCCCGTAGGTAAGCGTACAGTTCCTGCACCGGCTCCCCCGCTGTATAGTTGAGGTAGGCTTCCAGCTCGTGCATAAAGCTGCGGCGCTTGAACAGCGGACACTTTTTCTCCCGCAGAAGGCGCGTCGGGCAGACGAGCAGCGGATAGTCGGTGAACTCCTTCAAATCGTCGGTCTTGACATAGACGTCCCACTTGAAGCCCTTATCCTCAAACTGTTTGGTGAACACGGCCTCGTACCGCTGCACCGAGTCGGTGTAGCTTTCGATCATCGGCATATTGTCCCAATAATTTTGCAGTTCAGGGGCCTTGACAAAGCGCTGGCGGTAGACGATGAAATGGGACTGGATGTGCACCGGCAGATAGTTATAAAGGTGCTTGCCCTTGAAGGGGTTCGACTTTGCGCCGTGGTGGATAGACAGACCCCAGAAATCGAGATCCTGATTTTCCCACATGGCGTCAAACATTTCCTTGAGCGGGCGCACCGGACCCATCAAGGTCGAGTTCGTCATGACGATCTCGTCAAATTCAGTGAGCTTCGCCCAGCCGTAAGAATCCAGCGCCGTTTTGTAGGCCCAGACATCCAGGCCCTTGTTC
>OJOX01000539.1_pt1 | contig 14157 bp, 9 predicted proteins | sample 1598301 | NCBI WGS metagenome assembly OJOX01 (sample SAMN03922480, study PRJEB24848) | human gut metagenome | isolation source: stool sample | host: Homo sapiens | place: Germany | collected 2011-05 | reverse complement strand
CCGGGCGTCCACGTCTGTCTCGGTGATCTTGCCGGTCTGCACCGCCTTCATCAGCTCCCGGATGGCGTCCCCGCCGGGGGCGGGCATTTCCAGCGTAGAGCCGTTCTTTACGCCGAGGGCGTGGTCGTTGCTGCCGCCCCAGTCGGTGACCACTGCACCGTCAAAGCCCCAGTCCCTGCGCAGGATATCCATGAGCAGGTGGGTGTTCTCGTTGGCGTAGGTGCCGTTGACAAGGTTATAGGCGGACATGATGGTCTTGGGCTGCGCCTCCTTGACCACCATCTCGAAGCCGGTCAGGTAGATCTCCCGCAGGGTGCGCTCGTCCACGACGGAATCCGAGGCCATGCGGCGCAGCTCCTGACTGTTCACGGCAAAGTGCTTGGGGCAGGCGGCAATGCCGTTTTTCTGGATGCCGCGAACGTAGGCCGCCGCCATCTTACCGGCAAGGTAGGGATCCTCCGAGAAATACTCGAAGTTGCGGCCGCACAGGGGGCTGCGCTTGATGTTCAGGCCGGGGCCCAGCAGCACCGACACGCCCTGTGCCGCTGCTTCCTCGCCCATGGCTGCGCCCACAGCCTCGCCAAGCTCCGGGTCCCAGCTGTTGGCCACGGTGGCCGAGGTGGGGAAGCAGGTGGCGGGCACACTGGGGTTCAGGCCCAGATGGTCAGCCGCACCGGCCTGCTTACGCACGCCGTTGGGGCCGTCCGACAGGGTAATGGCCGGGATGCCCTTGCCCGGCAGCGCCCGGGTGGTGAACACCGTACCGCCGCTCAGCAGGGCGCATTTCTGTTCCAGGCTCAGTGTTTGAATGATGTCTGCGTGTTTCATAGCTTGGCTCCTGACGATGAACAAAGAAAAGGGGCGGGCGGATACCCGCCGCCCCCTTGCGTGTTAGAATTTATCCGTTAGGCGTTGATGTTTTTGGATGGCTTATAATTTTCAGGGTGCATCTGCTCGTCCTTATTGCGGCGGACCATCCAGTAAATGCAGCCCACTGCCAAAACTGCGACAACGGCATCCAGCGTGTACATCCACTTCATCCAGAGCGGCGTGATATTGACCAGCTTAGAAGTCTCAGACAGACCGTTCATAGCGACACTGTGGCTGACCGTATAGCAGATATCGTGCGCGGCGTTCCGCAGATAGGTCATGATCTGCGGGTCATTCTTATAATCTCCCAGATCAAAAGAAGTTTCGTTGGTGTTCATCCACATATCGGTACCAGCCTGCAAGCCAGCCTTGATATCCATATAATCCGGCAGACCAGCAAAGTCCGTGATCACGATGCCATGGAAGCCCCACTCGTTCCGCAGAACATCCGTCAGGAGTTCATAGTTTGCACCGCACCATTTCGTGCCGATGCGGTTGAATGCGTTCATCACGCCCAGCGTTTCACCGCTCTTGACACTCTCTTCAAACGGTGCGAGGTATAGCTCACGCAGTGCCTGTTCGTTCAGGAATGCGGAAATGCCGTCCTTCGAACCCTTGATGTTCATGTTTTCATCGATCACACCCTCGGTATCGTTGACTGCAAAGTGCTTGATGTAGCAGAACAGGCCCTTGCTCTGAGCGCCTTCCACCGTGGAAGCACCCATCTTACCGCTGATGAAACCATCCTCCGCGTAATACTCGAAGTTACGGCCGCTGTACGGAGTTCGATGGATATTCATAGCCGGTGCATACCAGCCCTGAATTCCTGCGAACATTGCATCATTGCCAACCGCAACACCCATCTCATAGGCCAGATCCGTATTCCATGTGGAACCAATCACAACTTCCGTGGGATATGCCATTCCCTGCGTACCACCGATCAGCGTTGCAGAGATACCGGCAGGGCCATCCTTTTCCTTGGTGGCGGGCTTCAGGATATAGTTCAGGCTCGGCGTACCATAGCCGCCCATGCGGACCATGTAAGCCAGATCATCGGCAGATATCACATTCAGGATGTCGTTCCACGAATCATCATCGAACATCGTATCACGGTAATGCGCAAGCGTCAGATTTTCCGTGTTCTCCTCACCCGTGACAGGCATCGTATAGGCATCCTTGTCCTCCGTATACTGGGGATACAGTGCATCAATGATCTCCTGCGGGAAAGTAATGTACTTTTCGCCGGTGGTCTCGTCCACGCGCGTGCAGAATGCAGTCGGGAACGTGCCGACCCAGTCATTACGGGTCAGGTACTTGGTATCAGAATATTCGTCGTAATTTGCAATGTTGGCGTAATCGAACTTATTGGAGATTTCCGTACCCGTGGTGCTGTCCACAGCATACGTCTTGGTATCCAGAGCGGCATTGTTCCACTCTGCGGTCATCGTGCTGTCGCCTTCTGCGGTCATGCCATCCGCAACCGTCTTGCCCTTTGCGGCTAGAATGTTGTTCAGGGCATCATGTGCATCATGGCCCACTGCAAAGTAGTAATCGCCTGCATCCAGAATATAGGTCTTTGCATTGGTATAGTCATAGGACTTCAGGCTTTCCTTGTCCACCTGAATCTCCACGACCTGAGATTCGCCCGGCTTCAGCACGTCCGTCTTTGCGAAACCAACCAGCTCCACAGAGGCTTTTTCCACATTGTTCTCGCGGTCATAATCGGTATACGGAGACTGTGCATAAAGCTGAACGACCTCCTTTCCGGAGTAAGTATCGCCAGTATTGGTAACTTTCACTTTTGCGGTGAAGGTATCCCCGTTCTGGGTCAGAGAGAAATCGCTGTAATCAAAGGTGGTATAGCTCAGACCGTAGCCAAAGGGATAGATGACTTCGCTTGCATAGTCGTAATCGCCCGCGTTACCCTGACCCAGAACCACATCTTCGTAACGGGTCTCGTAGTAGCGGTAGCCGACATAGATGCCTTCCTCGTACACAATGTACTGGTCGGATTCATTGGAGAAGCCGTTCTCGATCCAGAAGTTTGTGCCGGCATTCTGTGCGGCGGGAGAGCTGTTGGCATCTGCGGCATAAGTATCCACCAAACGACCGGAAGGAACCACATCGCCAACCAGTGCGTCAGCAATGGCATACAGACCCGTTTGACCGACACCGCCGGCCCAGATCGCCGCCTTGATGTTAGGATACTGGCTCAGCCAGCCCAGCTCCATGGCATTATTGGCATTCAGCACAACCACCACATCATCAAACTGGTCATTGACCGCCTTCAGCATATCCGCCTCTTCGGTGCTCAGTTCCAGATAGTTGCCGGAGTTGTCCGCAACGCCTGCGGTCTCTGCAAAATTCACAGCAGTCAGGTCGGAACCTTCGCCGCCAGAACGAGAGATCACAACGATCGCGGCATCGCTGTACTCATCAAAAGAGGACTGCGCCGCAGATGCAACATCTGCCCAAGGCACTTCATTGATCGAAAACTTACCGCCGCGCCAGTTCGGTGCACTACGCTGATATCCGTCCTCACTCTTCTTGGTGTAGAAATCCCACAGGGTCGGATTCACACTCAGTCCGGACTTTTCCAACGCCGTCTTGAGCGTCGGTGCCGTGGAAGTATCCACAGAACCGGAACCGGCACCACCATAGACGATGTTCACAGACGAAACCGAGAACACGCTGACTTTGTCACCTTTATTCAGCGGCAGACCGCCGTTGTTTTCCAAAAGCACGAGGCCCTCGCTCTCGATATTCTGAGCGACCTGACCATTGTGCTCATTCAGTTCTTCTTCACTGCTGAAATCGCACGGGAAGTAGTTGCTGTCTACATCCTCTCCGGTTTCAACGATTTTAAACGTATCGTGGTTAAAGTGCGTGGAAATCAGTCCACGGTACGAATACGCAGCAACATTGCCAACGATCAGTGCCGCAAGAACCACCGCCATGACGGGAATCGTGATTCTCCGAAACGTCTTGTTGGACATCCGTTTCTTCTTCATCCGTAGTGTCCTCCTACTTCTTTCAAGTCAAATAATCTGATTTTGGATGCGGCCGCATCTCTGACGATGGTTATAGTATAGCATATTCATTTTCTTTTCACATGTTTCCAGCATAACCTGTCATTTCAACTGCACAATTTGCAAAAGTTACAATAAGGTTTCAAATTTTATTGTGCTAATACACAAATATTGCAACATTGTATTTGTGCACCCTGCCAGACAAAAAAACGGCAGGGGATACCTGCCGTAAAAATATTATTGCTTTTGGGGCAGCGGAAATAAGATCCGCAGGGTGCACCAGTTGTTTTCCCAGTGCATCGTCATGCTGCCGCCGTGCTGCCCGACGGTGGTGCGGACGCTTTTCAGGTCCGACCCCTGCTTCGGCAGACCGTCCGCATCCAGTGCGGGGGCGGCCTCTGTATAATGCTCGAACCGCAGCATGGCAAAGCCGCCCTGACTGTACACCGCCACCTTGATGAGCCGCTTTTCGGGGTCCGGCTCGGCGCGCACGGCGGCAATGGCGTTGTCCAGCGCCACGCCCACGATGGTGCACAGCTCCCGGATGGTGAGAAAGCCCAGCATCCTGCCGTCCGCCACGCTGGTGATGGTGATATTCTCCTGCTGGCATTCCATGGTCTTGGCGGTGAGCAGGGTATCCAGCACCGGGTTGCCGGTCTTGTTCTCGGCCTCGTACTGGCGGATATTCTGCTCCATGGCGGCAATGGCAGCGTTCTGCTTGGTCTGGTCCTGCTCCTCCCGGATGCGGGCGAGCTGGACTTTCAGCTCATGATACCGCCGATTGATGAGGTTGATGCCCTCCTTGCTGCGCTTGTACTGCTCGTACTGGCGGTGCAGTACCTCGTCCATGGCGGCAAGCTCGCTGTGCAAAGCGTTCTCCTGCAGCTGCTCGTGCTGCACAGATAAGATCAGCACGCCGGAAAAATCCACCAGAGTGCGGATGGAAAAAATGCTCATGTTGATCTCGCTGCCGGGCAGAAAGCCCAGATTGCTTACCGCAAAGGCAGTCAGCGCCAGCATGACCGCCGTCAGGGCGGCGCTGCCGCCGATCTGTAAGTGCCCGGCGGGCTGGGGACGGCGGTGCTGCAGATAGCACATGATGCCGAACAGCGTCCCATACACCAGTGCCAGCAACAGCAAAGAAAGCGGCTCCCATGGGCCGCGGGCGGGCCAGAGGGCGCAGTGCAGCTGCCACTCCACGCTGGCGGCAAGCTCTGCCAGAATAAACGCCCGTGCGCAGTGATACCCGGCTTCCAGCAGAGTGATGTTCCACATGCCCCATAGATATAGGTAGGAAAACCCGATGGCCGCTGCCATGCAGGGGATCCAGAGCCCGCCGGGCACATCGCCCGTCAGCCCCAGAAAGGCCGACAGCACCGCCGCCCACAGCAGGGTGACACCCCCGGTGACCGCTCTGGAAAAGCGGGGCGCAAGCGCCGGGGTGAACAGCAGCACCGCAAGACACTCGGCAAGGGCGGTGTACAGCCGGGGGATATCCGGCAGCGCGGTCATGAGCCTTCACCTCCGATGTAATCGGTCAGTGCGGCAAGAAAAGCCTTACGCTTGGGGCGGCTGACCTGCAGCTCGCAGGGGCCCACCTGCACGGTGCTCTGCCGCAGCTCCCGCACCTGTGCCAGATTGACAAGATAGCCGCTGTTGCAGCGGGCAAAGGGGCAGTCTGCCAGCTTTTCCTCAAAGGCCTTGAGGGTGCCGGGGGCGGAAAAATCGCCCTCATCGGTATAAAAATGCACCCGGTGCCCCTCGCTTTCCAGATAATAGATGCTTGCGGTGTCCAGCCGGCGCAGCCCGCCCTCCACCGGCACGGTCAGGTAGTGCTTTGCCCGCTTTTCCAGCCGGGCAACCGCCTTGAGCAGCTGCTGCGAAAAGGCAAAGTAGGGCACCGGCTTCAGCACATAGTCCAGCGCTCCCACCGAGTAGCCCCGGATGGCGTACTGCGCCATATTGGTGATGAAGATCAGGATGACGTCTGCATCCATCTGCCGGATGCGCTCGGCCGTGGTCATGCCGTCCAGATGCTTCATCTCCACATCCAGAAAAATAATGTCGTAGACCGCGCGGTAATCCTCCAGAATATCCACGCCGTCCGCAAAGACCGTCACTTCAAACTCTGTCCCGTACTGCCGGGTATACCGCCGGACATACTCCTGCAATACCCCCTGTACCTCCGCGTCGTCCTCTACGATCGCCACCCGGATCATGACCGCACCTCCCTTACCACACCTTTGTGGAACTGTTACGGCTCTATTATAGCGCAATCCCGTCCGGTTTGCCAAGGGGCACTCCGCAACAAAGGGCAGGGCAGCCCACAGCTGACCACCGTGGACGTCAACCCCTACCAGCTGGGCATGGAGGCTGCCAGCCAGACCATCAACCACATCGAGAACCCGAACCTTCTGGCCACAAAGATCATCGTGCCGCACAAGCTCATCCCCCGGGAGAGCTGCTGCCCGCCGGAGGAGCAGCGCTAGAAAGTGCTTTTTCAGCAATACAGTGTCCGCTTCCGGGAGCTGCCGCGCAGCGCTTGCTATCCTGCCCCCAGAGTAGACAGCGTAAAAAACGCTGCATCCTCCGGGGGTATTTTTATGTCCAAAAAGGCACAAAAGAATGCCCGCCCACCTGTGGAAAACCACGGTGAGCGGGCATTCTGCGTTTTATTGTTCGTGCCGCTGTAAAAGCGTTCAGAGAGCGGTGGGCTGGGGTACCAGCCGGAAGAGCATTACGGGCAGCGCGCTGTTTGCAAAATCCAGCGTAAGGATGATCGTTCCGCGCTCTGTTTCAAAAGGCATCTCCGTCTGTGTGCCGTCCGGGGCAATGCACACAAGCTTTTTGCCTTCCAGCAATCCGGCGGGCAGCGCAAGCCTTACCCGGCCGGTGGGCTGCGTCAGGCTGCCTGCGGTTTCAAATGCCACACTCAGGTATTCCCCGTTCGTCCGTGCGGTCACATCCTCCGCAGAAAGGCTGCCGCTGTTAGCCCACGCCGTTGCGGCTTCGATCTTTTCCAGCTGCGCGGCGTTTTCTGCCTGCCCGCACACGGGGCAGAAGGTCAGGGTTTCGCCTTCCGCAGTGCGGAAAGTAAACTTCCGGCAATCCGTGCTGCCAGTGTGCGCACAGCCCTGCCGCAGACAATCGGCGCTCTGAGAGCCGGTTCCGTTCGGGGACCATGCACCGAACTGGTGTCCCAGCTTATCGGTCGGGTTTGCGGTGTAGCTGTCTTTGCAGCGGGAGCAGGTAAAAACAGTATAGCCGTCTGTTTCACAGGTAGGCTCTACGGTAACAGCCTGATAATCATGGTTCAATGCGGGCTGCTCCGCGTAGGTGGTATAGTTGCAGCGGGAGCAGGTGTCGTAGGCATCCCAGCCGATTTCCGTACAGGTGGGGGCTTGCGCTTCATGCTGCACCAGAGCATGATTCAGTGCGGGCTGCTCCGCATAGGTGTTATAGTTGCAGCGGGAGCAGGTTTCGTAGGCGTTCCAACCCTTTTCCGTACAGGTGGCAGCTTTTGCTGCGTGCTGCTCCAAATCATGGTTCAGCGCGGGCAGCTCCGCGTAGGTGGTATAGTCACAACGGGAGCAGGTGTCGTAGGCGTTCCAGCCGATTTCCGTACAGGTGGGAGCTTGCGCTTCGTGCTGCTCCAGAGCATGGTTCAGTGCGGGCAGCTCTTTGCGGGTGGTATAGTCGCAGCGGGAGCAGGTTTCGTAAGCATCCCAGCCGATTTCCGTACAGGTGGGAGCTTGCGCTTCGTGCTGCTCCAGAGCATGGTTCAGTGCGGGCAGCTCTTTGCGGGTGGTATAGTCGCAGCGGGAGCAGGTTTCGTAAGCATCCCAGCCGATTTCCGTACAGGTGGGAGCTTGCGCTTCGTGCTGCTCCAGAGCATGGTTCAGTGCGGGCAGCTCTTTGCGGGTGGTATAGTCGCAGCGGGAGCAGGTTTCGTAAGCATCCCAGCCGATTTCCGTACAGGTGGGAGCTTGCGCTTCGTGCTGCTCCAGAGCATGGTTCAGTGCGGGCAGCTCTTTGCGGGTGGTATAGTCGCAGCGGGAGCAGGTTTCGTAAGCATCCCAGCCGATTTCCGTACAGGTGGGAGCTTGCGCTTCGTGCTGCTCCAGAGCATGGTTCAGTGCGGGCAGCTCTTTGCGGGTGGTATAGTCGCAGCGGGAACAGGTTTCGTAAGCATCCCAGCCGATTTCCGTACAGGTGGGGGCTTGCGCGTCGTGATTCACCAGATCATGCTGTGCGGGCTGCTCCGCATAGGTGGTATAGTCGCAGCGGGAACAGGTTTCGTAAGCATCCCAGCCGATTTCCGTACAGGTGGGGGCTTGCGCTTCATGCTGCACAAAATCATGGTTCAGCGCGGGTATCTCTTTGCGGGTGGTATAATCGCAGCGGGAGCAGGTGTCGTAAGCATCCCAGCCCTTTTCCGTGCAGGTGGGGGCTTTTGCTGCGTGCTGCTCTAAATCATGTTTTAGCGCGGGGATTGCTCGAAAAGTGGTATAGTAGCAGCGGGGACAGGTGTCGAAAGCGTCCCAGCCGGGTTTCGTACAGGTGGGGGCTTGCGCATCATAATGCACCAGAGCATGATTATTTAGGTTTCTTTTGCCGTATTTCCCACCACACGCCTCACAGACCGCTTTGGTGGTGCAGGTTGCTGTGCCACCGGTACAGCTTGCGGTACCATTTAAGCCGCAGCGCAAGCAAATGATGCGGTGCGTGCCGTTGCCAAGGGAGGCGTTCGCCGGAGTTTTCCATTTGTGACCGAGAATGCCGTATTCCGCGCCGCATTTTTCACAGGTTTTGCCTGTGGTGCAGGTGGGCGTTTCGGTGCCGCCGGTATGGTCCGAAAGATCTCCATAAACAATGCTGTTCTTCCTGCCGCAGACTGAGCATTTTATATGGATCCTATGCTTGGTTGAATCAACTTTTGTATATCCGAGGATCTCATAGTTTCTTTGTTGCATACAGACGAAGCAGTACGTATAGATAGAATCTGCCGCTTTAACGTTTAACACGATCCCCGGTATCAGGCACACCATTGCCAGCACCGTCAAACACCAGATCAGCCATTTTTTCATGTTACTCCCTCCTTGTCATCAAACCTTGTTATCCTTTCAGATCAAACTGCACGGACAGCGATGCAAGCACGGCATCTACCACCTTCCGCGCCTCGGCAAGCATATCGATCTCCGCCACAAACGCGATGACCTGCTCGCGCTCCTGCGCGGGGACCTGCAGCGCACTCAGGCTCATGCTCAGGAACCGCCGTATTTTGCGCTCCAGCGTAAAGTAGGGGTCGCACCGCCGTGCCATGTAGCCGCGCATCATGCCAGCCGTGCCCAGCTCCATCTCGTAGAAATCGCACTCGGCGCACCCGGGCAGATACGCGCTGAACGCCGCCTGCAGCTCTGCCGTGGTACTGCGGTGGATGATCTCCGCCGTGGCGGGGAAGGTGTACGCTTCCACATAGATATCCCGCAGATTTTCGCTCAGCTCGGTCATCGCCAGCTGCAAAGCCGTTTCCACCGCGTAGAGGTACACCGGCGAGGGGGCGTTTGCCGCCAGCGGCCTTACCGCGCCGAATTGCCTGCTGAACATCATGCCGATCAGCTCGGTCAGCACACCGTCCTTGGTGCGGAAAATATTCTGGAACGACCCGGCGGAAACATCTGCTTCCTTTAAAATTTCTGCAACCTTGGTGTTCGTGTAGCCTTTTTCCAGAAAAAGCCGGACACAGGCGGTCAGGATCCGCCGTTTTGCTTCCTTGCTGTCGTATCTGCGCGCCATTGGGAATCATCCTTTTCTATGATTGGTTTCTGACCCAATTATATATTGATTTGAGAATTGCGTCAAGTAAACTTTTAAGGGCGTATTTTGGGCAGTTTGACGAGGGAGAGCTTTCTGCGGGTGCGCATCCGGGCAAAACAAAGCGCAATGGACATTGCTGTTATCCGCTGCCGCAGCCAGACAGTTCGCGGCAGCAAAAAAGAGGCCACCGATCGGGGTGACCTCTTTTCAGCGTATTTTCAGCGTAAATCCCGCAGCAGGCGAACCCACCATCTCCATGACGGCTCTTTTGGAGTTGCTCTTTGCGTAAGATTGCAAGATAAATCTTATTTCTGACAGAAAGAGCCGAACCCGTGCAACGAGTCCGGCCCTTTCTGTGCTTTGGTTGGATCTTAAGCAAAGTTATGGTAAATGAAGAAGTTGGCTTTGGGAGTTTACAGCAGGCTCAGTGCTTCCTCGTCTGCCACAAGGATGCAGTCCGGATGCAGCTGCAGGATGCTGCCGGGGCAGGCAGGGGTCACAGGGCCGGTCACGGCGTCCTTGACGGCCTGTGCCTTGGCTTTACCGTTGGCTACCACCAGCACCTTGCGTGCCTGCATGATGGTCTTGATGCCCATGGTGTATGCCTGTTTGGGGACAAGGGCCTCGTTGCCGTCAAAGAAGCGCTTGTTGGCTTCGATGGTGGTGGGCGCAAGGTCGATGCAGTGGGTCTCCAGCTCAAAGGCTTCGCCCGGCTCATTGAAGCCGATATGACCGTTGGGGCCGATGCCCAGCAGCTGCAGGTCGATGCCGCCCAGCTTGTGGATGATACCGTTGTAACGGGCACACTCGGCGGCAGTGTCCAGATTGGTGCCGTCCGGCAGGTTGGTCTTGGCCGGGTCGATATTCACCTTGCTGAACAGGTTCTCGTTCATGAAATACCAGTAGCTCTGGGGGTGCTCCTTGGGCAGGCCGCGGTACTCATCCAGATTGACAGTAGTGACCTCGGAGAAATCCAAATCGCCTTTGTTGTACCAGTCCACCAGTTGGGCATAAGTGCCCACCGGGGTGCCGCCGGTGGCAAGACCCAGTACACAGTCCGGCTTCATGATGACCTGTGCGGAGATGATATTTGCCGCCTTGCGGGACATATCCTGATAATCTTTTGCGCGGATGATCTTCATAATAATACTCCTTTTATAGTACCGTTACGCCTGCGTTCCGGCAGGCCTGTAAAAATTCTACGGGCAGCTTTCCGTCCGAGATCACAATATCAATATCGGACAGCTCGCAGATGTGGAACGTGCTTTTCAGTCCGATCTTGGAGGAATCCAGCAGCACGGCTTTCTGCTCACAGCGGCGGAGCACGGTCTGCTTGAGCCGTGCTTCATCCTCCACGCCGCAGGTAAAACCGGTTTCCGGGCTGTAACTGGTCACGCCCAGCAGCAGCAGATCAAAGTTGATGCCCTCCATCGTCTGGATGCTCTGTGCACCGCAGACGCTCATGCTGAACCGGTTCAGGCTGCCGCCCGGCAGGGACACATGGGGCTTTTCCAGCTTTGCCAGCTCCATGGCGCAGCTCAGGCCGCTGGTGTAGATGAGCATGGGCTGATCCGGGATGCACCGGGCCACTGCTGTGGCGGTGCTGCCGGAATCCAGAAACAGGGTGGTGTTGGGGCGCAGCAGCGCAGTGGCTTTTTCGGCAATGATCTGCTTTGCTTCGGCATTGCGGGCGGAACGGCGGCTCAGCAGGTCGTCTGTACCTACCACCTGCTCCACCGACTTGACACCGCCATGCACCCGCACCACACGGCGGGCTTCATCCAGTGCTTTCAGGTCGGTGCGCAGGGTCATTTCCGAAACGGAAGGGAAAGCTTCCTTGAGCTGGGCAAAGCTAATGCTGCCTTTGCGGTTCACCAGCTCCACGATTTGATTGCGGCGTTGTTCCATGGGGGATTCCTCCTGTCTGCGTTTGTCCTGTCCCATGGCACGTTCCGCTTAGTCCTCCGGGTTGAAGTTTGCCAGCAGATATTCCTCTGCTTCCGGGCACCACAGGCCGTTGTGGGCATCCACGATGTCAGCCAGTGCGGTATAGCGGAGGTCGTTGTCCTGTTCGCCCTTGGCACGCAGATCGGTCAGGGCGATGAGGGGCATGGTCAGGTGGGTGTAGATCAGCTTTTTGCCGCCGGGGATCTTGGGCAGGTTGAGGGTGGTCTCGGCAGCGGCGTTCAGACCGCCGATGTGGGTGACCATCACAGCCGGATCGATGCGCTTAGCGGCGGTCAGTTCCAGCGACTCGATCATGTCGGCGGTATTACCGCCGGTGGTGCCCATGACATGGGTAGAATTGTAGTGCACATCGTAGAAGTTCATCTTGGCGCTGAACTGCTTGTCGGTGGGGCCTGCAAAGAAGTTCAGGCAGCCGTCACGACCCAGCACAGCACTGGACAGCTCCACCACCGGCGCGATGGGGGCGTAGCAGAACACATCATCAAAGCCGGTACCGCCGGTCAGCTCCCGCAGCTCGGCAGCGGGGTCTGCCATGTTGGCGGTGTTGACGAAGTACAGGTCGATGCCGTCCTTCTCCTTGACCTCCTTCGGGGGGAAGAGGGACTCCGCACGGGCCAGACGATCCTCGTTGATATCGGTGACCACCACCATGCCGGGGCGCACATCACGGTGCAGTGCGTAGGTCAGAGCACCCAGACCCATGGGGCCTGCACCGGCCAGAATCGCCAGCTTGCCACCCTTCTTGATGCCCATATCGTGATGGTACACCCCCATCTTGGTGTGGTAGGCGGCGTTGAAAGCACCGATGGAGCAGCTCATAGGCTCGGCCAGAGAAGCCTCGTAGTAAGCACGGCCCTTGTACTCCAGCAGGCAGCCCAGTTCCATGACCTCGGCAGGGATGATGCAGTAGGTGGCGTCGCCGCCGAAGAACTCGTAGGAGTAGCCGGGGCTCCACATGGTGCCCTTGTAGTTCAGGGCGGGCTGCAGGGTGAACTTCATGCCGGGCTTGAACTTGTCCTGATGCGCCTTGCCCACCTTGACGATATCACCGGCGAACTCGTGACCCATGATGGCGGGGTGCTCGGCTACATCCGGATGCACACGCTTGTGAGCAGTGCCGAGGATGGCGCACTTGTAAGTAGACATGCAGATGCTATCGGAAACGACCTTGACCAAGATCTCATCGTCCTTGATCTCCGGCAGTTCAAAAGTATCCAGACGCAGATCGTTGGCGGCGTGCAGACGAACAGCTTTGACTTTCATAATGAAACTCTCCTTTTATTATAACAGTTACCGTTGTGTTTTCAAGAAGTTTTACAGATGCTGGAAGGTGACCAGCGGCAGCAGTTCTTCGATCTGGCTGCGCTCTGCGGCCTGTGTGCCGCTGCACATCACATTGGCGGCTCCTGTGGCGATGGACAAGCGAACGGTGTTTTCTTCGCTAAGCCCTTCCGCTTCGGCGTAGGCGAGAGCGGCGACCACGCTGTCGCCGGCACCCACCGTGCTGCCCACTTTGACCTTCAGTGCCGGAGCGTAGATCACGCTGTCCTTGCGGAGATACAGCGCACCCCGACCGCCCATGGACACCACCACATGTTCGATGCCCCTGCGGATGAGCGCCTGACCGGCATCGGCCAGTTCATCCAGCGTTTTCAGCTCCCGGCCCATCATGCGGGAAAGCTCGTCGTTGTTGGGTTTGACCAGATAGGGAGCAGCCTTCAGCCCCTCTGCCAGCAGCTCGCCGTCTGCATCCAGAAAGACCTTTGCCCCTGCCTTTTTACAGGATTCCACCCATGTGTAGTAGGTGTCCTTGGGGGCACCCTTCGGCAGGCTGCCTGCCAGCACCACGATATCCCCCTGTTTCAGTTCCTTCAGCAGGTCGTACAGCAGGGCGGTCAGCTCCGGGGCATCCACCTCGATGCCCGGCTCGTTGATGTCGGTGTTGGTGTGGTTTTCCGGGTCGATGACCTTCAGGTTCGTGCGGGTCTCGCCGGGCACGAAACGGAAGTTGTGGGCAAGCCCTTCACCGTCCAATGCGTCCTGAATGGCTTTGCCGCTGTTACCGGCCAGAATGCCGATAGCCTTGCTGGTCCCACCCAGCTTTGCGATCACCTTGCTGACGTTGATGCCCTTGCCACCGGGATCGGTACGCATCTTGGTGATCCGGTTTACGGTGTCCAGCGCAAGGTTCGGGATCTCAACGGTCTTGTCCAGCGCCGGATTCAATGTTACGGTGTAGATCATGGGAACAACAGCCTCCTTCACGATTGTTGTTATGAAACTCGAAACTGTTGAAACGAAAGCTCTGGCATTATAATACCAACAGTTCTCGCCCCTGTCAAGCTGTTGTTTCAACAAATCGCACTGCGTGTTTTTGGTGCTTTTCGCCAACTTTCTGGGATACATGATTTTTGATTCAAAAGTTCTCTAATACTGTCTCTTATACACATCTGACGCTGCCGACGACTCCTTA
>OJOX01000513.1_pt1 | contig 14708 bp, 8 predicted proteins | sample 1598301 | NCBI WGS metagenome assembly OJOX01 (sample SAMN03922480, study PRJEB24848) | human gut metagenome | isolation source: stool sample | host: Homo sapiens | place: Germany | collected 2011-05 | reverse complement strand
CATCCACCACCCCCCCCGTATTTCCGCTCCGGACACGCCCGCATTTCACTTCCGGTTCTCCGAATTCCCGGACATTTCCGGACACCGTCGCTTCCAAGCCCCTCCCGGCGCACAAAAAACGCCCGCACAGTTTCCTGCGCGGGCGTCCGGCTATCGGATGCGGGGGAAATTATCTCCCCCCCCCCTTCCTTTTTTCAGCGGGGATTACTCCTCGTCCTCTTTCTTGGCAGCGGCTTTCTTGGCCGACTTGGCCTCGGCAGCCTCCATGGCGCTCTTCAGAGCGGCCAGTCCGGCAATGTCGCCGAGCGTCGTCTTCTCGACCGAGGCGTTGATCTTCTTCACGGTCGACTTCGTAGCGTCGGCAGCAGCGCGCTTCTCGGCCTTCTCGGCAGCGACTTCGGCACGCTTCGCCTCCTCGTACGTACGCAGGTGCGAAAGGGTGATGCGCTTGGTGGCTTTCGAGAACTCCAGGATCTTGAAGTTGAGCTTGTCGCCCACCTTCGGGGTCGTGCCGTCCTCTTTCACGAGCTGACGCGCGGGGCAGAAGCCCTCGATGTTCTCGCCCAGGGCAACCACAGCGCCCTTGTCGGTCATCTCGGTGATCGTGCCCTCGTGGATGCTGTCCACCGAATACTGGTTCTCGAATTCGTTCCAGGGATTCTCCTCCAGCTGCTTGTGGCCCAGCGAGAGACGACGGTTCTCCTTGTCGATCTCCAGCACCACGACCTCGATGTCGGCGCCTACCGACGTGAATTCGCCGGGGTGCTTCACCTTCTTGGTCCAGCTCAGGTCCGAAATGTGGATCAGACCGTCGATGCCCTCCTCGATCTCGACGAATACGCCGAAGTTCGTGAAGTTACGCACCTTGGCCGTGGTCTTCGTGCCGACAGGGTATTTGGTTTCGATATTCTCCCAGGGATCGGGCGTGAGCTGCTTGATGCCGAGCGACATCTTGCGCTCCTCGCGGTCGAGGGTCAGGATAACGGCCTCGACTTCGTCGCCGACCTTCATGAACTCCTGCGCCGAACGCAGGTGCTGGCTCCACGACATTTCCGAAACGTGGATCAGACCCTCCACCCCGGCTGCGATCTCCACGAACGCGCCGTAATCGGCCATAACGACCACGCGGCCCTTGACCTTGTCTCCGACCTTGAGGTTCTGGTCGAGCGCCTCCCACGGATGCGGGGTGAGCTGCTTCAGACCCAGCGCGATGCGCTTCTTGGCCTCGTCGAAGTCGAGGATCACGACGTTGATCTTCTGATCGAGCGCCACGATCTCCTCGGGGTGGTTTACGCGGCCCCACGAGAGGTCCGTGATGTGGATCAGACCGTCCACGCCGCCCAGGTCGACGAATACGCCGTAGGAGGTGATGTTCTTGACGGTTCCCTCGAGGATCTGGCCCTTCTCCAGCTTGGACATGATGACCTGCTTCTGGGCTTCGAGTTCGGCCTCGATGAGCGCCTTGTGCGACACGACCACGTTGCGGAACTCCTGGTTGATCTTCACGACCTTGAACTCCATGGTCTTGTCCACGTATACATCGTAGTCGCGGATGGGTTTCACGTCGATCTGCGAGCCGGGCAGGAACGCCTCGATGCCGAATACGTCGACGATCATACCGCCCTTCGTGCGGCACTTGATGTAACCCTTGATGATTTCGTCCTTCTCCAACGCCTCGTTGACACGGTCCCACGACTTGAGCTGACGGGCTTTCTTGTGCGAGAGGGCCAGCTGTCCGTTCTTGTCCTCCGCAGCCTCGATATAGACTTCGATCTTGTCGCCTACCTTCAGGTCGGGGTTGTAGCGGAACTCCGATACGGGAATGATGCCCTCGCTCTTATAGCCGACGTTGACGATCACCTCACGTTTGTTGATGCCCGTTACGGTTCCCTCGACCACTTCGCCGACGTTGACGTTCGAAAGCGTCTTGTCGTAAGCCTCGGTGATCTGGGCCTTGTCCTGGTCGTACACGCCCAGGTCGTTTTCAAAGGCGTTCCAGTCGAAATTCTCGTTTGCGACTACATTCTTTACTTCTTCCATTGTGGAAATCTTTGCGATTCAATCGCTCGTTAATTGGTTAATATTGAAAGTTATAGCCCCCGCTTACGGCGTTACTACGCGCGGGCGAGGGCTACAAAGGTAGTGTTTTTCAGCGAATCTGCAAAAAATCAGCGGTTTATTTGCGCCGGATCTCCTGCCGCGGCTTGTTGTCCGGAGTCAGCGGGCCGTCTTCCTGCAACTCTTCGAGCAGCACGCCTGCGACCGTCGTTCCCGTGAGCTTCCCGTCGGTGTAGTTCAGGTCGTTGTAATTCTTGTAGACGTAGTCGCTGACCGCAACCTCGTACACCTTGCCTTCGCGCAGCTTCGGGAAACGCACGTCGACGGCGTTGTCCGCAGCATCGGTCACGATGACGTAGGGTGTCGTCGAGATCAGGTCGATGCGGTGCGCCTCCTTGCGGTTCTCCTCGTCGTTATACTTCGAGAGGATCATCCGGCGCATGTCTTCCGGGGTCATCCGCATCCGGGCTATCTCGGTCCCGAACGGCTCCAGGTCGTAAACCTTCGCCGCACCGACGCCGCCTGCCGGAATCGAATCGAGGCGCACGCCGCCGATGTGGTAAAACCCGACGTCGGCATCGGCTTCGTCGGCCACCGACGCGGCCATCCAGTTGGCGAGGCCCCACTTGTCGGCCGGCCCGGCGAACGCGCCCACAGGCTTGTTCAGCTCGGGATCGGCATAGTAACGGTCCACTTCGGCCTGATACGACGCATCGGGCGCGTAGCCGGCCAGCGGCACGAGACGGGATTCGATGCTTTCGATCTTCCTGCCGCGGAATCGGATCACCGTAACGCCCACGTTCTTGAGGTATTTCCCGGTCTGCGTCAGGAGCGTGCCGTTCACCAGCGAATCGACCTCCACATGGGTGTGTCCGCCGATCACCACGTCGAACAGCGTCTCCTTTCCGAGCAGTTCCTCGTCGCGGTCGTCGCCCATGTGCGACACGAGCACCAGCAGGTCGACCTTCGGGCGCAGCCGGGCGGCATACTTCATCGCCATGGCCTGCGGGTCGGGAAATTCCAGTCCCCCGAAACTCGACGCATTGCCCGCGGGATGCCCCGGGCCTTCGTAGTTGGTCACCACGCCGACGAAACCGATGCGGATGCCGTCCTCGTCCAGAACGACATAGGGCGGCAGCTGCGGGAATGTGCAGGTGTCGCTCACCACGTTGGCGCACACCACTTCGAAATCCATGCTGTCGATCATACGGCCCAGGAATGCCTGCCCGTGGTCGAACTCGTGGTTTCCGAGGGTCGCCACGTCGTAGCCCAGCCGGTTCATCAGCGCGATCATCGGCATCCCGGGCGTCTGGGCCATATCCACATAAGCGTTTCCGGTCCAGCGGTCCCCGGCATCGACCAGCACCACCAGCTGCGCCGTATCGCGGCACGCCTCGACGGCCGCGGCCAGCCGGGGGAAATTCTGAATCTTGGCGTGCATGTCGTTCGTCGAGAGCAGCACGAGCGTCCGTTCGCGGGGCGCGCAGGCCGCGGCGGCCGCCGCAAGGAGAATCAGGCCCGTCCGGAACATTCTTTTCATATTCGTCGGCATTGTTTTTCTTTATGGATGAAGATTTGCCAAAAGTACAAATAATTCCTATCTTTACGAATCGAACATTGTAAAAACTTTTCCATGAACGATACGATCCGAGTCATCTGCGAAAACGGCTGCGGCGAGCTGGAAGTCCCGATGGGAACCCCGCTGGAAGAGGTCGCCAAACGCCTCACGCCCGGCCTTCACCCTTTCCTGGCAGCCTTCGTCAACAACCGCATCAAGGAGTTGAGTTACAAAATATATGCCCCGGTGACGATCCGTTTCGTCGACATCACCTCCTTCGCCGGCATCCGCGTCTACCAGCGCACCGCCTGGTTCCTGCTTCAGAAGGCCGTCAAGGACCTCTACCCGGGGCAGACGCTCCACATCCGCCACTCGATGGGCCAGAGCGGGTTCTACTGCGAGGTCGACGGCATCGACGAATTCACCCCCGACGACGCTGCGCGGCTCCGCGGCCGCATGCGGGAACTCTCCGTGCGCAACCTGCCCATCACCCGCCAGCGCATGCTCACCACCGAGGTCCGCGCCCGCTACGCCGAGGAGGGCTTCACCGACAAGATCGCGCTCCTGGACACCCGTCCGCGGCTTTACAGCCAGCTCTACACGCTCGACGACACGGCGGGCTACTTCTACGGTTCGCTGGCCCCCTCGACGGGCTATGTCACGCTGTTCGACATCGAACCCTACTACAACGGTTTCTACCTGGCCCTTCCGCTGCGCACGTCGCCCGACACGCTTCACCGCAACGTCCACCAGGAGAAGATGTTCGGCATTTTCCAGGAGTACCAGTCGTGGGTCCGGATCATGGGCGTGCCCACCGTCGGCGACGTCAATTCGAAAGTGCTCGCGGGCGACGGCGGCGGCCTGATCAAGCTCGCCGAGGCGTTCCACGAACGCAAGTTCGCCTGGGTGGCCGACACCATCTACGACGCCCACCTTTCGCGCGGCGCCCGCATGGTGCTGATCTCCGGCCCCTCCAGCAGCGGCAAGACCACCTCGGCCAAGCGGCTGGGCATCCAGCTGGGCGTGCTGGGACTGAATCCGGTGCTGATCTCGCTCGACGACTACTTCGTCGACCGCGAGAAGACCCCGCGCGACGCCGACGGCAACTACGACTACGAGGCGCTCGAAGCCATCGACCTGGAGCTTTTCAACGACCACCTGGCGCGCCTGGTCCGGGGCGAGAGCGTCGACATCCCGCGCTACGACTTCATCACGGGGCGCCGCACGTGGCACAACGCGCCGCTGACGCTCGACGAACGCTCGATCCTCATCATCGAGGGCATCCACGGACTGAACCCGCGCCTCACGCCCTCGATCCCCGACGCGCAGAAGTTCCGCATCTACATCTCGTGCTTCACGTCCGTGGCGATGGACAACCTCTCGCGCATCGCCACCACGGACAACCGCCTGCTGCGCCGCCTGACGCGCGACTACCGCCAGCGCGGTGCCGACGCCCTCTCGACGCTCTCGCGCTGGGCCTCGGTGCGCCGGGGCGAGGAGAAGCACATCTTCCCCTACCAGGAGAACGCCGACATCATGCTCAACTCGTCGCTGTTCTACGAGATTTCGGTGCTGCGTCCCTTCGCCGAGAAGATCCTCCGCGAGGTCCCCGACACGGTTCCGGAGTACGACGAGGCACGGCGGATGCTCAAGTTCCTCGACAACTTCATCCCCATCGCGCCCGACGAAATCCCGCCCACGTCGATTCTCCGCGAGTTCATCGGCGGCAGCAGTTTTCAATATTAGCCCCGTACAGGACGGGCCGCAGCAGGAAATCTTGCCGCGGTCCGTTTTTTTATGCGGATCGCTGCACGAATTCCGGCTGATTTACCTATCTTTGCGTCACGCGGTCTGTGAGGGCCGCCGACATACGAAATAAAAGCGCATCGGCTTTTTTCTTATCACCGAAAATTGGACACTTTCGAACCAGATAAGGAACAAAGGTTGGTGTTCTCGCCGTTTTCCGGCGTGAGCATAATCCGTAGTTCTATCTGGTGGGTCAGTCCAATACCTCGGTGATGAACTCGGAAATCTGTTCACGCTTTTTTGTATGCCCGCGAAACGACTAACCCTTTAATTTAAATGAATATGAACAGTTGCTTGAACATTCTCTGGCATTTTCCATTTTTCGGATTCCTGTTCGCGCTTTTTTACGCGTTGTTCGGTGCGATTCTGTGCTGCACGGTCATCCTCTATCCCGTGGGACTGGGCTTTTTCCAGATCGCGCGGTTCCTGCTCACGCCCTTTTCGTCGGCGCTGGTCACCCGCAGGGAACTCAACCTGGTGCGGCCCGAAGAGCGCAGCACGGCCGCCGCGGCTTATTCGACCGTCATCACGATTCTCTATTTCCCCTTCGGACTGATCGCCGCCGCCGGAGCGCTGTTCGCCATGATCGGGGAATTCCTGAGCATCATCGGCATCCCGTGCGGCATCGTCTGGTTCAAGGCCCTGCCCGCGATCTTCATGCCCGTCGACAAAGTGTGCGTTCCGAAGGCCGTGGCCGACGAGATCGCACGCATCAAGGCCGGCGACACCGTCCGGCGCTACAAGGGCGAAACCGAAGAGCCGGAGACGCATTCGGCGGAGCGTCATTCCACGGATAATTTTTCCGAACCGCTTCCGGCCGTGCCCCAGGTCCGGCAGTACGACGACGACAAACTCCACGGAATCATCGCCAATCCCGAGATGTATAAGGCATCGCTGGTCGACGACTGCCGCCGGGAGCTGGAGATCCGCAGCAAGGGCGCCGCATTGATGCCCAAGATCGAGGCGTACGACGATGCAGGGCTGCGCGAGGTGCTCGCCAACCCGCAGATGTACTCCGACGAGGTGCTCTATTGCTGCCAGAAGGTCGATGCCGAGCGTCGCCGCATCGTCAGGGAACGACAGGAGCGTGAAGCCGAACTGGCACGCCTCCGGCGCGAGCAGGAGGAGAAAGCGGCCGCCGAACACCGTGCCGCGGCTTGGAAGAAACAGCGGCCATATGTCTTTGCAGTCATTGCAGTCTTGATTCTGTCAAGTGCCGGCATTTGGAGATATAGCTACCACCAAGAGCAAGCGCGGTTGGAGCAGGAGCGGTTGGAACATGAACGGATACGCATCGAGCAGGTGCGCATCGCCAACCAGCAACGCGCCGAAGAACAGCGTATTGCCGAACAAAAACGAGCCGAGGAACAACGTCTCGCTGAACAGAAACGGATTGAAGTGGAACGACAGCAGCAGGAAGCAAAAAAGATTCTTGCCGACAAGAACTATCGGCGTAGTGTAGGAGCCTATATCGTGGGCGATTACCACGAAAAACTCGAAGGTATAGTATTCTATGTAGACAACACCTATAAACACGGTAAGGTGATTTCTATTTCGCACAACACTGATGGGAGTGAATATGGTAAAAATTGGGAGGATACGATCGAATGGTGCAAATCTTTGGGTGGGAAATGGCGCTTACCGACCATTCAAGAGTGGGAACTTATCTATAAGCAGTTCTATAAGCAGTCAATCGACACAGAATATTCATTAGACATCAAACGAGGCTCAACGTTCGTCAAAAGTGCATATTGGTCGTCTTCAAAGTGGAATAATGAAGATAATTGCAATTGGACATTCAGATTCGATAAAGGATGCAGGGATGGTTGTTATCATAACTATTGCTTATATGCCCGTGTAGTATCGTCATTCTGATTATTACTTTACAAGTTCCAAACACACGACTCACAAAACATCCATGCCATTTTCATACTGGCAACGATTCCGGACACAGGGTCTGTCTGAACAAAAATCCGCCGAAAAGTTTCGGCGGATTTTTTTGCACGTCCGCTTCGTTTGTCTTACATTTGTACGGATAAAGCCCCCGAAAGCTAAAACATTGTAACTTAATCCCTCCATATTCGTATGTTCGACAAGTTTTCCGAACGCCATATCGGCGTCAGCAACGAAAAAGACCTGAAAGCCATGCTCGATGTGATCGGCACAAAATCCGTCGATGAACTCATCTCGCAGGTGATCCCCCAATCCATCCGGCTCCGCAAACCGCTCGCGCTGCCCGCCGAGGGGATGAGCGAATATGAATTCGCCGCCCACATCCGCGACCTTGCCGACCGCAACCAGCCCTACCGCTCGTTCATCGGCATGGGATACTACCCTTGCGCCGTACCGGCCGCCGTCGCCCGCAACGTCTTCGAGAACCCCGCGTGGTACACCTCCTACACGCCCTACCAGGCCGAAATTTCGCAGGGGCGCCTCGAAGCGCTGCTCAATTTCCAGACCGCCGTGATCTCGCTCACGGGCATGGAGATCGGCAACTGCTCGCTGCTCGACGAGGGCACCGCCGCCGCCGAAGCGATGGCGATGATGTTCTCATTACGTTCGCGGGATGCCGTCCGGGAAGGTCGGAATCAGCTCTTCGTCGACCGCAACATCTTCCCGCAGACGCTCGACGTGCTGCTCACGCGCAGCGAGCCGTTCGGCATCGAACTGATCGTCGACGACTACGACGAATACGAATTCACGGGCCGGGAGTTCGGCGCGATCGTGCAGTACCCGGCCGCCGACGGCCGGGTGCGCGACTACTCGGACTTCACCGCCGCGGCTCACGCCAAGGGTGCGCTCGTGACGGTCGCCGCCGACCTGCTGTCGCTGGCGCTGCTGAAAGCCCCGGGCGAATGGGGCGCCGACATCGCCGTCGGCTCGGCGCAGCGTCTCGGCACGCCGATGGGCTTCGGCGGTCCCGCCGCGGGCTACATGACCACGCGCGAGGCGTTCAAGCGCAACATGCCGGGCCGCATCATCGGCGTCTCGGTCGACCGGCTGGGCAACAAGGCGCTGCGCATGGCGCTCCAGATGCGCGAACAGCACATCAAGCGCGAGCGTGCCACGTCGAACATCTGCACCGCCTCGGCGCTGATGGCCTCGATGACGGGCTTCTACTGCGTCTACAACGGCCCGGAGGGCCTGCGCCGCGCCGCCGAAACCGCCCACCTGGCCGCCGCAACCGTGGCCCGCGCGCTGGAGGCGATGGACTACAAACTGGCTTCGACGGAGTTCTTCGACACATTAGAGGCCGAGGCCGAGGCCGCCGTCGTGCAGTCGCTGGCGCTCGAACAGGGCATCAACTTCTACTACCCTTCGGAGGGGCGCGTGCGCATGTCGTTCGACGAGGTGACCACCCCGGCGGAGATCGAGACCGTCGTAAGCATCTTCGCCGCGGCCAAAGGCAAGAAAGCCAAGACCGTAAAGGCCGTCACCGAAAGCTGCGCTCCAACTGCCCTGCGCCGCAAATCGTCCTATCTTCAGGAGCCCGTATTCAACGCCTACCGTTCGGAAAGCGCCCTGATGCGCTACATCAAGAAGCTGGAATTGAGGGACATCTCGCTGGCCAATTCAATGATTTCTTTAGGTTCGTGCACCATGAAGCTCAACGCCGCGGCGCTCATGCAGCCGCTGTCGCTGGCCGGCTTCCAGAACATGCACCCCTTCGCCCCGGCCGACCAGGCCAAGGGCTATATGGACCTGATCGCCGGGCTGGAACAGGACCTGGCGACGATCACCGGCCTGGCAGCCTGCTCTTTGCAGCCCAATTCGGGCGCGGCGGGCGAGTACTCGGGACTGATGGTCATCCGCGCCTACCACCAGAGCCGCGGGCAGGGCTACCGCAACGTGGTGCTGATCCCCGCGTCGGCCCACGGCACGAACCCCGCCTCGGCCGCGATGGCAGGCATGAAGATCGTGACGGTGGCGTGCGACGAAAAGGGCAACATCGACGTGGAGGACCTCGAAGCCAAGGCCAAAGAGCACTCGTCGGAGCTGTGCGGCCTGATGGTCACCTACCCCTCGACGCACGGCGTCTTCGAGAGCCGTATCCGCGAGATCGTGGACGCCGTCCACGACGCCGGAGGACAGGTCTACATGGACGGCGCCAACATGAACGCGCAGGTGGGACTGACGAACCCCGGCTACATCGGGGCCGACGTCTGCCACCTCAACCTCCACAAGACCTTCGCCATGCCCCACGGCGGCGGCGGCCCGGGCGTAGGCCCGATCTGCGTCGCCGAGCACCTGCGGGCCTTCCTGCCGTCGCATCCGGTCGTCGCCACGGGCGGCGACGAGGGCATCACGGCCGTCGCGTCGGCCCCGTGGGGTTCCGCGCTGCTGTTCCCGATCACCTACGGATATATCAAGATGCTGGGGGCCGACGGACTTCGCAAGGCCACCGAAATGGCCATCGTCAATGCCAACTACATGTCGGCGGCGCTGGCCGCGGAGTACCGCACCTATTATTCGGGCGAGACGGGCCGCGTGGGCCACGAGATGATCCTCGACCTCACGTCCTTCAAGAAAGACTACAACATCGACTGCGGCGACATCGCCCACCGCCTGATGGACTACGGATTCCACGCCCCGACGCTCTCGTTCCCCGTGCACGAGACGCTGATGGTCGAACCGACCGAATCGGAACCCAAGGAGGAGATGGACCGCTTCATCGAGGCGCTGATAAGCATCAAGCGCGAATGCGAGGCGGCCGCCGGCCAGGCGGACAACGTGGTGGCGAACGCGCCCCACACGGCCCGGGAACTGGCCGGAGCGTGGGAACACCCCTACTCGCGCGAGCAGGCGGCATTCCCGCTCGCGTGGATCGGCGAGGCGAAGTTCTTCCCCTACGTCTCGAAGATCGACAACGGTTACGGCGATAGGAACCTCTGCTGCCGCAACTGCGAATAAGCCGGCGGCGGCCCGGGAGAAAACGGCGGCAATGTGGAATTGCCGCCGTTTTGCGGATTGCGGCACAATTATTTCCTGCGATTATTTGGCAACTCGCCCCGAAGTGCGTACCTTTGGTGGCTTAACACTGCGTTACAATCGGCCAAACTCCGGGCGCGCGAGGGGATTTAGGGGAGGGTCAGGCTTGTAAACGACGCCGCAGGCGGCGAATGAAGCGGTCGGGCACAAAACGACAAAACATTTAACACACATAATTCGTATGAAAGTAGAACAGAACAAAATGGTCGGCGTGGACTACAAGCTCACCGTCGACGGACAGATCGCGGACCAGTCGCGTCCGGGCCAGCCGCTCGAATTCATCTTCGGAACGGGCATGCTGCTCCCCAAATTCGAGGAGGCTATCCTGGGCAAGGAGATCGGCGAATCGGTTTCGTTTACGCTTGAGGCCAAGGACGGCTACGGCGAAGTGATCGCCGACGCCATCGTCGATCTGCCGAAAGATATATTCATGGTCGACGGCAAACTCGCCGAGGACATCCTCTTCGAGGGCAGCCAGGTTCCGATGAGCGACGCCCAGGGCAACCGCATGATGGGCATTGTCAAGGAGGTCGGCGACGAGACCGTGAAGATGGACTTCAACCACCCGATGGCCGGCAAGACGCTCAACTTCGACGTGGAGGTGGTTTCGGTGCGCGACGTGACGCCCGAGGACCTGCAGGGCGGATGTTCGTGCGGCGACTGCGGAGAAGGCTGCGGAGAAGGTTGCGGAGACCACGACGGCCATTGCAACTGCCATTAACAGGGGTAAAACGCCTGTTTCAGGGGGGGGGCAAGCCGGAATGCTTGCTTTCGGCTCTGCGCTCCAGGCGCGAGACGCTCGTTTTAAAGGCTGTCGCAAGCCAAAACGCGCCCGGATCGTTTCCGTGCTCCCGGGCGGACAGATACCATTCAACAAAAAAGCCGGACCTTCGGGTCCGGTTTTTTAGCGGATTTTCGTAACTTGCGCCGTCTCCGACAAGTCGGACGACGCTAAAAATCCGATCCCCGCAACGTGTACACCATTCGTCAATACCTGCTGGCCCTTCTCGACACCCGCGGCCTGACGCGCACGCTGGGTGAAATCGACGTGTGCCGCGACGCACAGGGACGCCCCTGCTTCAGCGCAGGCAATTCCGCCGCCGTCTTCCGCATCCGCCTCGGCGGACGCATCCGTTCGCTGCGCTGTTACCTGCGCCCGATGCGCCACCTGAAGGAGATCTACGGCCAGCGGCTTCTCGAAAAAGAACTCTACCTCCACACCTCGCCCGAAACCGGCGTCTGGGTCGATACGGTCGTCGGCGACTGGATCGAAGGCTCCACCCTGCACGAAACCGTCGCGCAGGCCGCCGCCCTCCGCGACCGGGAGTGCCTGCAAATCCTCGTCCGGCTGTTCGACCGGCTGGCCCTCGCGCTGGTCACGGACGACCGCGCCCACGGCGACCTGAAACCCGAAAACATCATCGTCGGCGACGACGGCACACTCTGCCCGATCGACTTCGACGCCTCGTACCTGCCCGCCTTCGCCGGGGAGATCAGCCCCGAACTGGGCACGGCGGCCTACCAGCATCCGGCCCGCACGGCGGCGGACTTCGACGAACGCATCGACGACTACCCCGCGGCGCTGATCTCGACGGCGCTGCACGCGCTGGCCGCGGACCCGACGCTCTGGGACCGTTACGGAAGCACCGACGGATTGCTGTACGCTCCCCAGCGGATCGCCGCGGACCCGGCCTACCGGGAGACGCTCGCGCTGTTCGAGAGACGCGGCATGGCCGTCCAGTACCGCATCGCGCAACTGCTCGCGGCACCCACCCTGCGGCTCTTCGGACTGGCGGAGCTGCTCGCCGAGGCGGTCCGGGAAAAGCCCGCCGCCCGAAGCGGAACGGAGACTGAAACGCCCGAACTCTTCGTCGAAAACGGACGCTGGGGCTACCGCACGGCGGAGCGCGTCGTCGTCGCGCCGCTCTACGACAGCGGCTTCGACTTCACCGAGGGGCTGGCCGCGGTCCAGCTCGGCGGCACGTGGCACTACATCGACACGGCGGGCCGCACGCTTCTGAGCTGCCCGGGCTGCACAGCGGTGAAGCCTTTCCGCGGCGGAAAGGCACAGGTCGTGCACGACGGCGAACGGCAGGAGATCGTCCATCCGCTGAAAACGCCCCGATACCAATAAGGCAGGGCCGCGAAAAGAGAGGGATCAAAAATCGCTTTCGGGCAAAATCCGCCCCGCAGGCACGCCGCTGCGGCCCGCGCAAGGCCGCCCCCGGGGCAACCCCTGCGGGAAGAAAAAGCGAGTTCCCGGGACGGGTTCGTGCAATTTAAATGCAATTTGTTATATTTGCATCTAAATAACTCCACAATCAATGACTCCATTCAGAAAATTAACCTCCGCGGAAACCGCCGCACTCGAAGCGCTCGGCAATTCGGCCGAAGATTGGTCGAAGGTGCTGGTTTCGGAGGATTTCAACCCCTTTCAGCTGTTGCAGAGCCACCTGGAAGGAAATGTAGAAATAGCCGCGGAAGCACGCATCATCCGTTCGCGCGTGGCGAATTACCGCATCGGAAGCGGCTCGCTCGTAGAAGGCGTCACGGCCCTCGAATGCCGCCGCCGCTCGGCATTCGGCAACGGCGTCGGCGTGGCCACGATGAACGAATGCGGCGGCCGCACGGTGAAGATATTCGACCGCCTGTCGGCACAGGTCGCCTACATCATGGCCGTTTACCGCCACCGCCCGCAGACCATCGCCGCACTCGAAAAAATGATCGACGCCTACGCCGGGGAACGTTCGTCCGCCATCGGCGAGGTGGGAAGCAACTGCCGTATCGTCGGGGCGCGCTTCGTCCGCGAGGTCCGCATCGGCAACGATGTCGAAATCGACGGCGCCTCGATCCTCGAAAACGCAACGCTCTGCGACGGCGCACGCGTCGGCGTGGACGTAAAGGCCTACGACCTGATCGCCGCCGAAGGGTCGGTCATCGACAACGGATCGATCGTCGAACGCTGCTTCGTCGGCGAAAGCTGCCGTCTGGACAAGGGATTCACGGCCGCAGAATCGCTGTTCTTCGCCAACTCGCACTGCGAAAACGGCGAGGCCGCCTCGATCTTCGCAGGCCCCTACACCGTCTCGCACCACAAATCGTCGCTGCTGATCGCCGGCATGTTCTCGTTCTTCAACGCCGGCAGCGGCTCGAACCAGAGCAACCACCTCTTCAAGAGCGGCGCCGTGCACCAGTCGGTGCATCTGCGCGGCTGCAAGTTCGCCAGCAGCGCCTACATCATGTCGCCCGCGCTCGAAGGGGCCTTCACGATGGTCATGGGACACCACTCCTACCACCACGACACCTCGGCCTTCCCCTACTCCTATCTGGTCGAGAAGGAGGGACGCACGCACCTCATGCCGGGAGCCAACCTCACCAGCTTCGGCGCCGTGCGCGACATCGAGAAGTGGCCCGCCCGCGACCGCCGCTCGGTGAAACGCGACGTGATCAGTTTCGACGAATACAACCCCTACATCACCGGTTCGATGCTCCAGGCCGTGGATATCCTCCACTCGCTCCAGGAGCAGGACCCCGACGCTCCGGTGTTCACCTACAACAAGACCCTGATCCGCTCGTCGGCCCTGCAGCGGGGGCTCAAACTCTACAACAAGGTCATCGTGGCGGCGCTGGGCGCAATGCTCGCCAAGGGAGGGTCGGATCCGCACTACGACGGCGACGGGCAGTGGCTCGACGTGGGCGGGCAGTACATCACGCGCCGCGAGACCGAGGCGATCCTCGCGGCCGTGGACCGCGGCGAGCTGGCCACGACCGACGCCGTGGACAACCGCTTCCGGGTCTTCGCCGTCCACTACGACGACTACGCCCACAGCTGGGCCAAGCAGGTTTACGCCGCGCTGCTCGGGCACACGCCGACCGTCGACGAGATCGACGAGGCCATCTCCGCGGGGCACAACGCCCACGCCTCGATGCGCCGCACGACCGACGCCGACCGCGACCGCGACTGCTCGCTCGACATGGCCGTCAGCTACGGTCTCGACTGCACGAGCGAGGAGGAGCGCCGCGAAGACTACTACTCGGTCCGCGGCCTGAAATAGAAGAACATACGACGCAACATGTATACACAGAGCATCACACGCACCCATCGCACCGCCATCATCCTCGCGATCGACGGCTCGGGTTCGATGGCCGAAAAAATCCGGTTCCGCAACCGGCAGATGACCAAGGCCGAAGCCGTGGCGACCATCACGAACGGCATGCTGTTCGAGCTGATCGAACGCGCCCGCCGCCTGTCTCTTATACACATCTGACGCTGCCGACGACTCCTTACGTGTAGATC
>OJOX01000482.1_pt1 | contig 15242 bp, 17 predicted proteins | sample 1598301 | NCBI WGS metagenome assembly OJOX01 (sample SAMN03922480, study PRJEB24848) | human gut metagenome | isolation source: stool sample | host: Homo sapiens | place: Germany | collected 2011-05 | reverse complement strand
TATGCCCAAAAATCGTTGACGTCGGTCGAATTGTTGTAGCCTCCGACCACATAGGCCGTATCGTCGATGACGAATGCTGAAGCACCTACTCGTTTCGACCCGCCGATGCTCGTCACTTGTACCCAGCTGTCGGCCGTTTCATCGTATTTCCAGAAATCTTTCAAATGGTTCCCGTCATAACCGCAACCGACGTATCCTACGCCGCCGACACTGAATGCGACGGCCGCGCGGCGTGCGGAACCGCCGAAGTCGGACGCTTTGCTCCATTCGTTATTCGCTGGGTCGTATTTCCAGAAATCGCGCAGATAATTGTCCCCGTCATAGCCCAATCCTACATAACCGGCCCGATCCGTACCGAATCCTACCGCATAGGTTCGAGCCGTAGCCGGCATGGAGGCTTTTTGAGTCCAAGTCCCGGTTGCTTCGTTGTAGGCCCATAAGTCATCGAGCCGATATTTGTATCCTCCATACCCCCCGGTCGCTATATATGCCGTGCCGTTTACGGTAAATGCGACGGCCGAGCATCGAGCGACGCCCTCGAAGTCCGAGATTTTTTTCCAGTTTCCGACCAGCTCGTCCTCTTCGTCGTCCGTCGAGCATCCGGAGAATAACAATGTTCCCGATAAGAATAACGAAAACAATACACGTTCAATCGTTTTTTTCATATGCTTATTTTTTATTCGAAAGCAAAACTATCGAAGCGTGCCGTATGATGCAAACAGAATCAACGAATCCCGCATTTCGGTCGGCGGAATGCGAAATATAATCGCTGAAATGAAAAAGACCGATTTGCCGAGTGAAAACAGGGAGTCATCCGTCCGGTCGCCCGAATCGTCGGTTTCGCTTGTAAGATGTTTATCCATTCATTTATTTCGAAATCTGAAAAACGAATTGGAATGCGATATAAACGATTGACGATAGCTATTCTGCTTTTTGCCGTCACTATATTTTTGCGATGCACGGACGGACAGACGGAAATTGGCGGAGAATGGGTGAAAGTGCATACGCGCGTATTGATGATTGATACATGTACGGTGGATATCTCCAGCGTGCGACTCGACTCTATTCCGACTTCCGGTGGAGGTCGTGTGTTTGCCGGAGCGCGGCAATCGTCGTTTTGGGGAACGACCACGGCATCTACCTATATGACTTTTCATGTGACATCGAATTTTACCGGTATACATTCCGGAGTGGAATATAAAGAGGATATTCGATTCGATTCATTGACACTCTATATGTTGCCGGACAGTATGTTTTGCGGCGATACGTTGCAGATGACGACTTTCAGGCTGTATCGCTTGGCAGAACAGGTGGAACTGAACGATGATGGGAAGCTGTATGCCCATTCCAGTTTTGCCCATGAATCCGCACCGCTCGTCGAATATTCCTATCGTCCTCGTCCTTTGCGTGGAAAAGAAGTGGAGATCCGTTTGCCCGATCGCCTCGGTGAAGAATTTCTGAATTTGTTGGTCGATAAGGACGACACGATGACCGACGACGAGAATTTCCGCAAATATTTCAAGGGAATATTGCTCGATGCCGATCCGGAAAGCGGAGCGATTATGGGTTTCAAGGCAAGCGATACGACCTGTCTGCTAAAATTATATTATCGTATCATCGGGTATACCGAGGCCGAAGAACATGTAGCCGATTTCAAAATCGACACATCGTTGATGTTCACGCACCTCGAAATTGATCGCACGGGAACACCATTGGACGGCATCGGTTCGCGAAACGAGGAAATCCACAGCAGATATAGCGACCATATCGCATTCGCGCAGGGGCTGACGGGCATATATACCAAAATCGGATTCCCGCATCTGAACAATTTGCGCGGATTAGGAGACTATTGCACTGCGGTTTCCGCCGAGTTGGTCGTATATCCGTTGGCAGGAAGTTATAACAAGCAGAATTATTCTTCTTTGCCACCGACATTGAATCTTTTCGAATCGGACGAAAATAACATCTCTACCGGAGGAGCCATCGTAGATGACAGCGGAGAGAACTTGCAGTCGGGATCATTGACTTACGACGAACAATTTCCCGAAAGGACATTTTATACATACGATATAACGGATTTCGTCAACGATCAGTTGGGCAAAATCGGCGTAAACAAACGATTTCTGCAAATGATCGATCCGAATTTCGGGTATACTTTGGATGAACTGGTCGTAGGAGATCAAACACGTCACGAAAAAAATATCGAGTTACGCCTTAAATACGCCATATACAATGAAAAGTAAAATCTTTGCAATCATACTGACCATCGTGTGTTCGACGGGAACGGCACTCGCGCAATCTACCCTTTCGCCTTATACGCTCTTCGGTATCGGAGAGGTCGATTCGGGCAACCACGGCGAAAACTCCGGTATGGCCGGATTGGGTATCGGCTATGCAAAGGAAAATACGATCAATACGGCGAATCCGGCCTCGCTGGTTACGATCTGGTCCAAAACGTTCGTTTTCGATGTGGTCGTATCCGGAAAGTCGGCTTGGTATACGGGACAAGGCCGAAAAGAGTTGGTCGGAACCGGTAACTTCGATAGGCTGGCGATCGGATTCCGACCGTCGAAATATTGGGTCGTGAGTGCCGGAGTCGCACCCGTATCGAGTGTCGGATACGAATTTCGTACTTATACGCAGGTAGAGGGTGGCGACGAACGCATAGAAAATAGTTTTGCGGGAAGCGGAGGTCTGTCGAAAGTCTATATTTCGATGGGAATATCGTTGACCCGCAATTTGTCGCTCGGTATGACGGGTTCGGTTGTTTGGGGCAGTACCACGCATTCTGAAAGCTCGCCTTATTGGACGACCGAACGCGAGTCGAGCAGCAGCGGCCGACCTTATTTCGACTTCGGACTGCAATATTACGGAAAAATCAATGAACGATGGAGGCTGACCGTGGGTGCGGTCGCCGGATATCGGACCGAGTTATCGTTTCACAACACGTCGGTTACGGCGGATTCGGACGGCTACGTGATACGGGACAAGGTTTTGACGACGACAAGACAGACACTTCCGCATTTTTATGGAACGGGAATTTCGTTCGTATCGAGGAGGATGACTATCGGAGCCGACTATCTGTTTCAGGGGTGGTCCGGTATCGAATCCGGATCGACGATTGTTCGATACAAAAACATGAACAAACTCGTTTTCGGATTCAACTATACTCCCAATTTATACGATGCCCGCAAATATATGCGGACGGTAACTTATCAGGCCGGTGTCGCCATTAACGACTCCTATATGAAAGTAAGCGGACGTTCGGGGTGGAATTATGCGTTTACATACGGTATGAATTTTCCGATAAGAAATACGAATTCGATTTATTTCGGTTTGGAATACGGTCGCAACGCATTTCCGATAGAGAGCCGTAACTCCGTTCGGGAAAATTATTTCAAACTGTCGCTCGGATTCTCTTTCAAGGAGGCTTGGTTCCTGCGTCCGAAATTCGATTAGGGTTCCACCCGGTTGAAGAACTCTTCTTGATAACTTTCGCTGATGGGAATCATCGCTTTCCCGATTCGGATGCGCCTTCGTTCTATTACGTCTATTTTGTCTATGGCGACGATATAGGAGCGATGCACCCGGACGAAATCGTCGGACAGTTTCGACTCGAAGGCGGATAATCGTTGTAAGGACAACACGACGCGTCCGTCTGTCAAGTGTATCTTTACATAGTCGCCGTAAGCTTCGATGAAAAGTATCTCTTTCAATACGATTTTCAACAGTTTGTTTTCGGTTTTAACGAACAGGTATTCCGATATGGCATCCTCTTTTTTCGTTTCGTGCTCGGGCATATCGGAGATAGCACGATATTTCATCCGTTGCGCATAAGCCTTGTTGGCGGCTCGGATGAATCGCTCCAGCGATACGGGTTTCAGCAGGTAGTCTACGGCGTCAAGCGAATAGCTGTCGATTGCATATCGGGAATGCGCCGTAATGAATATGATCAATGGACGTTCGGGTAAGCAGGCGAAAAGTTGCATTCCGTTCATGCTCGCATTCAGTTCGATGTCGGAGAATATCAGATCGACCGAATGTTTCATCAGAAATTCCAGTGCCTCGGTGTGCGAGGAAAACGCCCCCGACAATTCGAGGAAAGGGACTTCCTTGATATAGGAACATATCAGATCCAATCCCGGTTTCTCATCATCTATGACAACGCAACGCATCCGTTTCTATTTTTTTTCATTATAACGTCTGTTCTTTTTCGATTATTATCCTATCATGTTGTTCTTAACGTCGATTCGCCCAAATCGACTTTGAGAACAACATGATAGACCGAATCTCGGACACCGCATTCGAAGCAATAACGGTCGGCATAAAGCAAATCCAACCGCTTGCGCAAATTATCCAATCCGACCCCCGATCTGCTATCGGACGACGTTTTCGGATAATTGCTGTTTTTTATCTCTCCGGTCAACATGTGCCCTTCCATTCGTATGTCGATCGATACGAACGAGGGACGGTCGTTTCGCACCCCGTGCTTGAATGCATTCTCGACAAGCGAAGTGAAAAGCATCGGAGCCACGAATGTTTGCCGCGTATCAGTCGGCAACGATACCGACAAACGAACGCTTTGCGGTAATCTTATGCGCATCAATTCGATGTAATTGCGCAGAAAATCTATTTCTTCAGACAATGGAACAGTCGGGCGGTTGCAATCATAGAGGACATAGCGTAACAATCTGCACAAATCATCCAGCATCCGTTGGGCCTGAGCCGTATCCGAACGAATGAACGAATAGATGTTGTTTAATGTATTGAACAGGAAATGGGGATTGAGTTGATTTTTCAACTGTTCCAGTTCGGCAACGGTTCTCGCATGTTCCAAATCCTTACGTGCGGTTTCGGTTTTATACCATCTTTTCGTCATCCGGACTGTTGTTCCGATACCTACGGCCAAAACATATATGACAACGTTTCCGATAAGAAACGGAACGGGATAAGTTTCTCTGTGTTCTTGTACCGGGGACATGGCTTGCGGAATAAGCGAAGCCTTCAATAACAGATGTATTACGGTCATGACGCATGCAATGACCACTAAATTGCAGAGAATGAACATCCACGACCTTTTGCGCAGCAGGAAACGATCAATCAGGAATGAATAGTTCGTGTAGAAAACGATTATTATGGATAGCGGAAACGCCAGATAACGGGTCCAGCCCTCCTCCGTAATGGATATTCCGGTCAAACTTACGACAAAAAGCGGCATGCACAGGATAAGGCTCCATACGAGCATGTGTATGGCGATCGTTTTATATTTCGATAAATTCTGTTTCATAATCGTAAAAATAGATAAAATGTGATTTTAAAGAGCGTAAAGTAAACGTGCAAAACTTATTTTCGGGACGATTATGGGGTCATCCAAAATTCTGAAATTGTTCCGTAAATGTAATGCTATTTTTTCGCTTTTTGCCATATTCATATAAATTGGTCGTTGAATCAAATGGCGAGTGCTATTGATTCCCTGTTTGTCACAAGTATTGTTCATTACCTTTATCTTTCGCAACTTTATGGATTTGACATTGACAATGATATCCCTCAAATGGCGTACATTCCGATAATACGATCGGCAAGGCTGTCGGCCAAAATCCGTTCCCGTTTCTGCACGATCTGCGGATCAAAACTTCCGTCCCGATCACGAGGTGTCTGAATCGTAAGCTCGCCAATACTGCTCCGAACCTATTGGGATATGTAGTTACGGCGATTGCCGGATTCGCATTCTTCATCGCTCATGTGGAGATACTTGTCTTTAAAGTTAAACATTTCTGATTCTGATACGGTTGTGTTTTTGGATGTGTGCAGAGGGGCTGGAGTCGTGTATTATTTTCCTCTTATTTTCTTCACATCGTCGAGCAGTTTTTGCGCTTTGCGCTCTTTAACGGTCGCCTGCTCCAGCTGCTCGGCCCGGATTCTCACCCTCGTTTCATACCGTTCGACCTGATTCCGGACGGTATCTCGGATGGCCGTGTGTTGTTCGTCCCGAAATACCGTTTCCAACTCCGTCAGCTCCTTTTCGCCGATTTTCCCGCGCATCTTCACATAGCGGTATTTCAGGTCATTTTCGACCAACAGCCTATTATTCTCCGAGATTCGGTAGATGAATGCGCCTTGCAGGAAAATACCACCCAGCATGACGAACATCGTCAGAAATGTTTTCGAGGATTTAAGATCGAGCGTATAGGTATGCCGGAGTTCCTGCACGGGCAGGTTTTCGGGTCTTGCCGCTGCTTCGACGGCTTGCCTCACCTGCTCGATCAACGTATGCGTGTGCTGGTTCTCGTGGTTGATCATCCCCAGTTTACCCGCCAACTGCGCCAGTAACGCGTTGTATCTGTCGGTAAATTCCCGCTCCTGTTCGGTTTTCACTCCGGACAAGGCCGTATGCCGTTGCAGTTGTTCGAGTAGCTGTGCGACCTGCTCCTGCGAGAGCTCTGCGGCCTCTATCAGCCGTTCGATCCGTTCCAGCTGGACATTATCCAAACCTGCGTTTCCTGCGCCGCCTGCTTTGGCATTTTTGATGGCTTTGACAAGCGTTTCCTTGAGGTCTTCGTACATCTCGATCGAGAGGTCGATCCTATTTTCGTCGTTCATGATTTTCCGGTTTTAAGGTTACAGTTTCATTTTGGCTCTTCTTTTCTGTTCTTCGAGCCTGCGTCGGCGTTCCATCGCGGCTATGGCCATCGCTTCAGCCGCGGCATCGAGCAGCGCCGTAATTCGTGCGATATGCTCTTCGGGGCTTTCTCCCGGCTTGCGCTGCAACTGCTCGGCGGACACTCCGACGGGCGAACTGGCCGGCGGCAGCGGGATACCGCCTGCCTTTCCGAGATTGACCGATGGCGGCTCTTCGCGTGTACTGCCGCCGCCCATACCGCCGAACAAACCTGCAAATGCCGAGCGGTAGCTGCCTGCCGCAGCCGTGAGATTTCCGAGGAGCGTCGTCCGGTGTTGGGTTTGCTGTTGAATATGGGTAAAGCAGTTGTCGAGCTTCGTAAAGCTGAATGCCCGGTCGATCTTCGAGCCGGAGAACTCGAATCCGTTTTTCGAAAACAGAACACCTTGTTTCCGGTCTGTCGTGCCGCAATACTTGTAGCGGATACCGATGCCCTGTTCCCTTAATTTGCCTTCCAGCTCGTTCCAACTTTTGCACTTGGGAAGATTGCCTTTAATGGCATCGTATATTTCGTATCTGGTCTTGTCAGGTTCGCGCAGCCGCTCCCTCCGCACATCGTCCTTTCCCGGCGCGAGGTATAACCCGTATTTCCCGGTCAGCTCCCGGCAGACCTTGGCATTCCGGAGCTTGATATTTTTGTCCGATATGGTCTGCCCGTTGTTTCCAACCCGGTTGTAGACCAGATGGCAGTGCGGATGGGGCTGGTCGAGATGACGTACCAAAAGGTACTGCGTATCGGTGATGCCCATCTTCTGCATGTACTCCTTTGCGATCTGCGTCATCAGGGCGTCGGTCATCCGCGGGGCGTCTTTGGGTGAGAAAGACAAGGAGATATGCCCGACGGTGTTTTTCAGCCGCGGGTTCAAGAGGGTCTGGTCTTTGAAGTCCTGCACCATGTCCTTTACTTCCGGAGGCATAATGCCTTCGGCTTCCAGTATCCGGGACTCCTCTTTCATCACATAGCCTACCGTCCCCGAAAAGGACGAAGCGGATATGACCTTACCGACCATCGCCTATCTGTTTCAGGAGTTTTTCGATGGCTGTGACGATCGCCGTATGCCGGACTCTGACAGCCGCCAGACCTTTGGCATTGGCAAGTCGGGTCAGCTGGTTCAGGTTGCGGGCGATACCCTTGAGCTGGGCCATGAAATCCAGTTGTTCGCGGGTGATCCGCGCCCTTACCGTTCCGCGGTCGATCAGCTGGCGCAGCACTTCGGCTGGCGGTTGTCCGGCCTCGCGGCAGAGGGCCGAAAAGCGGAGTTTCCGTTCGGGGCTGAGCCGCGTGCTGACGACGTATTTGCGGATGCGGCCGATGCCGACTTTCGGACGCCCGCCCTGTTTGCTATATGTTTTCTTCGGTGTTTCCATGACAGGTAGTTTCGATAGATTGTTGCTATATAGGTTGTTCAGACCAGCGGGATTTTACGCCGGCCAGCGGGGAAGGCGCAGTTTTCGTCTACGAAAACACAACCTTGCCTTCCTTAAATCTTTACCCCTTTCCGACGCGGTGGTTCAATTTCCGCCGTTTCCGCTTTCAGGGCTTGCAGATTATTCCGAAGAGCCTGAACAGCCTTTGTTTCGGGGGCGTTCTTCTGTGTCGAAGGCTTTTGTGTTCGGTCTTTTATGCGGGCGGTCAGATAGTCATTTACGTCCTTGTGCCCTCTGTAAAAACTGCTTTGGTCGATTACCTCGTTGCGGGGGCAAAGACGGATCAGATCGGCAGTTGCCTTGCGTCCTGCCTCGTCGTTGTCGAAGAAGGTGTGGATCACCGGATGCTGGCTAAGAAACGGTACGGCTTTGGGCAGGTTGACGACCGAGTTCAGAACCGCGGCGTCGATGCGCAGTCGTTCGGGATGTTTCAGCGAGAGATAAGCGAGGAAATCCATAAATCCCTCGAAAGCGATTACCGTATCGGAACGGTTGTCGATGGTGGTGATATGTTTGGGCGAGGAGCCGCCTTTGAACCGCTCGGAGCGGAGCTCCCACCCTCCGACATCGTTGCGGAACCCGACGGCGAAAAAGGCGCGGCCGTTTATCTCGTAACGGACCTCGCGGCAGAATGCCGCGGCGACCGACGGGACGATGCCGCGCGAAGAGAGATAACCGACCAATGCCGGATGCCGGAGCGAAGCGTCGGAGAGGATGCGGAGCGCGGGAACGGCGGCCGGACGCATGACCGGCGAGGGCTCTCCGGCAGCTGGACGCTCGCCAACACCCGGTGAAAGAAAAACGGAACCGGCGTCCCTTTTTTCACCGTTTTGCAGCCGTCGGACCGCTTCACGGCTGTCGCACCGCTCCAACCGCATCACGAGGGTGAGCAATGTGCCGCCCTCTCCCAATCCGAAGTCGTACCAGAAATTCCGCACGTAATCCACCTTGAAACTCGGCGTGCGCTCTTCCCGAAAGGGTGAAAGATACATGCCGTAACCGTTTCGTTCGTATTTGGGCTGAATGCCCCGCCGTGCGAGGAATTGCCTGATGCTGATATTTTTCAGATCATTCATAATGTTTGTTTTTCGAAGTTTTGCGATATTGCCTTACTACCTACTACGATTGCGTAATCGTTTGATAAATAATTCGCTATGTGTAGTAACCAAGTTTATGTCACCTTACTACCGTAGTAATTGACGTAGTGGCGTAGTAAGATGTCGTAAGGTGTGTATTTTGTATTCTGCTACATGGCAGCCTATTCTTTTTCAATGTTTTGCAGCTGTGTGTAGTAGCGTAGTAACTACAATCCGTAAGAGACGAAAGGATTGGGTGTGATCTTCTCGATGACCCAGCCGTAGACGGGATTTCCGTTGACACGTTTCGAGCGTCGTTCGAACCCGGCCTTGCGCAAGGCTTCACCCATACGTTTCTCGGAGAGATTCAGCGACGAATAACTGCGCAGGTAGTTCAGAATCTCCACGGTAGTCATGAAGCATTCGGTCGCAGCGTGCTCCGGAGGCTTCTCGAACCCTTTCAGCAGCATTTCGTATTCGATGGTCTGGACATGGAATGCGGCGTTTCCCTGGTGCAGTTCTTCGATTTCGGCTTCGTCGAACCAATAGCGGAATCCGTTGCTCAGGAGTGTTCGGGCTTCGGCATATACCCGATCCATATCTACCCATATCGCCCGGTCGATGTCGATGGATAACACCTCGAAGGGCAGGAAGCGCCGCGAGCCGGTCGGGTCGGTCAGAAAGTCGTTCCCGTTCACCGAGGCCATGAAGCTCGCCAAGTGGGGATACTCTTCGATGTAGACGTCGTAGGGCCGCCGGTATTTGACCGAAGGAGCCGTGATGAGGTTCTTCAATTCGTTTTCATCCCGTTTGTTGAGCGCCTTCAGCTGGTCGTCGATGTTGATGAAGAGGTATTCGGCGACCAGCGTCAGTACGTCTTTGTTCTGCGGGTCGATCTTTCCCGTGAAAAGATAACTGGCGAGTGCGCGGGGACAGAGGTTGTCGAGCCATGTGGTCTTGAACTTTCCCTGCTCGCCGGTCAGTACCAGACAGACGTGGTTCTGACATCCGAGGTCGTTCATCGCATTGGCGACCACGCCGACGAGCCATTTGGTCAGGTACTCCGACCAATGCCGGGCGTTGCGCACGGTGACGGTCGCGGCCAGTTCGTCGATCGCCTGTGTCCCTGCGGTCGGTGGCAGTTTCCGGAAATACTCTTGCACGGGATTCACACGTTCGGAGAAGTCGCTTTCGAGCATGCTGCGCAGGTTCTCCGCCGAGGTGGAGATGCCGATGGTGCGGTCGAGCTCCCGCCGGAAGGAGTTGAGCCGGTATTTGGTCACGGGGAGGAACTCGCCGTCGCTGCTGCGGAACTCCGCACGGCTTTTGACCGTGTTGTAGCGAAAGGCGTAATGCTCCCGCAGGAACTCCTCGATACGCTCGTTCCGGGACTGCTTGCCGGGGACGGAAACGCTGTCTGATGCCTTATTTGCCATCGCGGGAACCGACTTTTCTGCCACCGGTCTTGCGCCCGGCAAGTTCGAGCGCCAATTCCGCGTCCACGATGATCTTACGGCCTATCTGCGTGATGGCCCGGTCGATTTTTCCGCTTTGTTTGATACGGTTGGCTGTCGGAATACTGCACCCGAAAAGTTCGGCGATTCCCCGAATGCCGTAGACGTGCTTTTTCGACGGAGCAGCGACATAGAGTTGCCGCTCCGGTTGCTCTCCACCGTTCTGCTGGAGAAAAAGAAACTCTTCGCCCGTCATCTGCCAGAGCAGTTTCGATTTCAATGCTTTTATATCCATACGCGAATTACATTTGGTTAGACATGCGATCGCCGGCTGGTCGATCGTGCCGCAAATATAATTCGCTGAAAAGCGGAGGACGGGCAATCGTAGTCAGTGCAGGATAACTATACTGACTACGAATGATATACAAAAATTATATTTAATACGGAATCGTACTACGATCGTAGCGGAACTGTTAAAAAGGAAGATCGTAAAAAATCGTACGGTAGATTTTCATCAGTGGTTCGCGGCGGCGCCGTTCGAAATTCTGACCGATCGGAATTCGGTAACGCTCCTCGAAAAAACGCTTGATTGACGTATCGCGGTTTGGGAGGAAATAATCGTTGTCGCTCAGTCCGACCAGAAACGCAACCAACCGTTTGATGTCCGATTTGCCATTCTTGTGTTTCGCCTGCCAGCGCAGGTTGTCACCCAGATCGCCCGATTTGACCAGTCGGGTTTCCAGTTCGCGGAATTTGTCGAACATCCGAGACCGAAAGATTTCGTCTGGCGAAATACTTTTGAACTCGATCGGTTGATCGGCAGATTCCATCGTTGTCGGTGCGGCTGTTATCGTCTTCTTTTCAATGGGAAAATAGCCATCGAGAACCGAGGCGGAAAAGCGGCTCATTTCATAGATAGCGGTATAATAGTCCTTGCCGATCCAACCGGCATTTTCCCGGCGGTATGCGTCGCGCTCGTTATCGAGTTCATTCAACGCCGCACGGTTTTCCCGCAACAATTCTTCGCGCTCCCGCTCCGTCGGATAAGGATATTCTTCGATCTCTTTTCTATCGCGCAACAGCAATGTACGTTTTCCGGCAAACAAGTAGTCTTCCTGAAGCCGGCACAAATCGCCGAAACAGACTTGGCTGAAAAACGCTTTACGAGTTTCGCAGATATGGATACTCTCCCGGATCATATCCCGTAAACGGATAAGTATCCGGTCGCTGATACCCTCGGCGATAAGGCGCAGGGCAATCGGCTCCACGGGCATGGCCTGCAAAGTGGCGCACGCATCCCGATAGGTTTGCTGACGATAGACCTGATAGGCATCTGTCGTACAAAGATCGGACGTCAGGCACTCGTTGAGTGTTTCGTAAACGGTAGTCAATTCCGTTATCGAAGTAAAAATATCCTGTTCCATGCTCACAACGTATTGAATTTATCCATTGCGTTCGCTTTGATGTCGTCAGCAATGTCGATATAGGGTTTCATCGCCTTATAGTCGCTATGCCCCGTCCATTTCATCACCACCTGCGCCGGAATACCCAAAGAGAGTGCATTGCAGATGAAGGTGCGACGGCCAGCATGCGTACTCATCAATTCGTACTTCGGCGTTACGAGGTCGATCCGTTCATTGCCCTTGTAGTAGGTTTCCCGCACCGGCTCGTCGATACCGGCCAGCTTCGACAGCTCCTTCAGATAGTCATTCATCTTCTGGTTGCTGACGACAGGCAAAACCTTATCTCCCTCGAATGCCACTTGCCTGTACTTATCGAGGATCGCACGGCTGTAATTGTTCAACTCGATCACGAGGCTGTCGGCCGTCTTGACGGTCGTAACTTCGATATGATTCTCTTTGACATCGCTGCGGCGCAGGTTGAAGACATCCGAATAGCGCAGACCCGTGAAACACTGAAACAAGAATACATCCCGCACCCGTTCGAGGTATTGTTTCGTAGCGGGAATCGGATATTCGCGCAACTTCGACAGTTCCTCCCATGTCAGAAAAATCACCTTTTTCGGAGTGCTCTTCAACTTCGGGTTGAAGTCCTCGTAGGCATTGTTCATGCAGTAGCCCTTTTTACTGCACCAGCGTAAAAACCATTTCAGGTAAGCGATCTGTTTTAAGATCGACGTATTGCGCAATCCTTCCCGCTCTTCGAGGAATTGGACATATTGCGTCAAACGCGATTCATCCAACGACTCGAAACTCAGCTCCGGATCGAACTTGGTCAGGTGGGACTTGACTGCGGCAAATTTCTCGTATGTAGCATCCGACCAGCCGTTCTGCATTCCGCACTCCTTAATAAATTCGGGAAAGACATCCAGCGGCTTGAACGAAACCGATTCGGGAACTTCAACTGCTACTTCCGGGTCTTCATGCTGCCGATTGAACGCCTCTTTCAACTGTTCCGGAGTAGGCATAGTATTTCGTACCTCGAATTCCTTGAAGGTATTTTGAATTTCCGTATAGTAACGCAGCAGATCGGCATTTATTTCCGACGCGCTCTGTTTGAGTTTATTTGTACAACCGAATTTCACGCGCTGTTTAACTGCATCCCATTTTACCGCATCGATTCGATAGCCGGTAGTAAACTCGACCCGCTTACAATTATATATGACACGCATACGGATCGGAACATTCTCCACGACAATAACTCCGGCCTTCTTACGTTTCTCTAAAGTAAAGATGATATTACGTTTGATATTCATAGTGTAGCTATCAAATCAACACCCAAATATACACCCAATTTTTGAAATATCAAAAGATATCTTATGAAATTCAAATACCGCACAACTCGCAATATACTGTTTATTAACAGATATTTGCACATTTGCGATGTTTCAAGATTTTATAGGTTATAGTCCCCTACGCACCGCAGAGTTCGATGGAACAAAACAACGAAGCCTTGTAAACGAATCGTTTATAAGGCTTTCTTGTTTTTATACATACGCAAGAAAGAGTTGTTTAAAGCAGTTTGGCTGTGGCCTATTCGGTGCCCCGGGCATTGTCCGGAATTGATTCGAAAGGCGCGGCAGAAAACCAAAAACATGTGTAACATCCCCTTGCTGGAGGAAGCTCGAAAGATTCTGAACCGCTACAAAGCACATCCCTATTGTCAGGCACACAGCGTGCTTCTTCCCGTGTGCAGCAATCAGAAGATGAATATGTATCTGAAGGAACTGGCGGACATATGCGGTATCCGAAAACACCTGTCGACACACTGTGCGCGCCACACATTCGCAACGCTGACTCTCGCCAGCGGCGCCACAATCGACAATGTGGCCAAAATGCTCGGACATACCAATACCAACATGACAAGACATTACGCACGCATTTTGGACTCTTCGATCATGAGGGACATGCAAATCGTAGCAAAAAATATCGCCATGTAGAAAGGTTACCGGCCATAGTAGGCCTGCACAGGACCAAACGAATCATTTTCAGAGGTTTATATTTCCTTTGTAGTCCACTCCGATAAGTCGGTGAATTGTTGAACCTCAAAACAAAAAAAATGGAATGCAAACTGATTGAAACTGCAGCCTTTGACGAATTGAAATCAATCGTCAATCGGCTGCATACCCAAGCAACCCGCCTGGCCGTTCATACCACACCCGGCACCCCGAATGGGTGGCTGACACAGGAAGAGCCATGTCGTATTTTGCATGTCACAAAACGAGCGTTGCAATACCTTCGGCAACAGCGTAAAATTCCCTATACAAGGCTCGGAAATAAGGTCTTTTTTCGAGAAGCGGATATAAAACGAATGCTCAAGTTAAACCTGATCAAACCCAAGCAATGATGAATGATTGGATTACCCGAAGCAGTCCGGAATACATGGAACTGCGAGAGAAAGCAATGGAAGCGCTCGAAAGAATCGATCATATGATGGATACCCTACCCTCCTGTCTCTGTACGGAAACCTATTTAACAGCAAATGAAGTCTGCACCATGCTTAGATTGAGCAAGCGTTCGCTTCAGAATTATAGAGATGAGCGAGTGATCCCCTATACGACAATCGGAGGAAAGATTCTTTATCCGCTGTCTGAAATAGTGAACATATTAAAAAAGAATCAGATCGAAATAATCCAGTTAACAAGGAGCAGCGAAAGCCTCGCTGCTCCTTGTCATTTATTTACTGTCAAAATATTGTAGTTAAATAGTTTTCAACGTATTTATCGGCAGAATAGGAGTGTCGCCTACTGTGGCTATCTTGCTGGCTGGGCAGGCAGTTCTTGGTATTTGACAGACTTGTTCACGGCAGGATAAATTCTTATCTTTGTTATGCACCACAAAATGCAAAACAGACGATGAACAGAATCATATTGATCGGAAACGGCTTCGATTTGGCACATGGACTGCCGACGAGTTATACGGATTTTATTCGGGGATACTATACTATTCAGAAACTAAAATTGCTGGAAGGTGGGAGTGAACTGAATGACGGTCTATGTTCTGTGAAAATCTCCAATCCTGAGGATCGAAAACTTATGGAGAAGTTTCGGTGGATGCTGAGTAATAATATGCTCCGATATGTAAACAATGGTAACCATCCGAAATAAGCCGCCTTGCATTAATCCAAAATCGTTCGAAGTCCTTC
>OJOX01000458.1_pt1 | contig 15807 bp, 14 predicted proteins | sample 1598301 | NCBI WGS metagenome assembly OJOX01 (sample SAMN03922480, study PRJEB24848) | human gut metagenome | isolation source: stool sample | host: Homo sapiens | place: Germany | collected 2011-05 | reverse complement strand
CGTCACTACGTGCCACCTCCCCTATATTTTGCTATGCAAAACACAGAGGAGGAGGTTAATACTTTCCGACATATTGTGTTTGTCCTTCTTCCCTGCCGTGTACCGTAGCATTACGGGGTGTTGCGTTAGCCATGTAGAGAAGGTGGTACGTAGTGATAGAAGGGTTGAAAAACACTATCTCATCAATTCGTTTATATCAGATATTTAACCCCCTCGCCCTACGGGCACTCCCCCTATCTCATCTACGATGAGCAGAGGGAGAGGAGACCTGAATCTGTCACCTCCACGGCCGGTATTTTCTAACCCCTCCGGCACTTCGTGCCACCTCCCCTATCTCGGCTCATCTCCGAGCAGAGGAGGAGGTGAAAGCATCTTCCTTTACAAAGGTTAAGGAAAACGGCACTACTTGCCATACTCTGCAATACTGAGGGATATCCCTCAGTACAAAAGACGGTAGACCATACATTTTGTTTACCTCTATCGAGTTTTACCAAACAGCCATAGAAAAATTTTGATTTGTCAGATAGATATTATTTAGAATTGATATAAATAAATTTTACTATTTATTTCCATTCCAAACTAACATATTTCCACAATATAACAAATAATAAAAACTTTTTGAAACAATAAAAACACATACTACATAAAATAATTTTTATTTTTGTTTAAAATCATATCAATCATTCAATTTAAAATAATTAGTTTTGCACCTAGAAAACAGAATAAAGGACGTTCGACAGGTTACACATTCGGTGAAAACGGGAATAAAGCTCATAGGATTTATCTTACTACTTGGCTTGAATTTTCAAGGCATGGGACAGCATCGTTCTTATGGAGAACCTCTACGGAAGGGACGCATCAGTCTGAAATTGACCGTACGTGATTCCCACAATCGTAACGCCGTAGAGTATGCCACTCTTTTATTGAAAAAGGGTAAAAATCGGCAATTCTCAGGTATCACCGACGAAAAAGGTTCTCACACCTTCTTATCCATTCCGAAAGGAGACTATGAGCTGACCGTCACTTCCTTAGGTTACAAATCCCGGACAATCGACCTGCATGCCCGCAGAGATACGACCTTGACGATCTTACTCTTGTCGAACGATATCGCCATGCAAGACGTGGTGGTGACCGCCTACGAATCGAGAGGAGCAACCAGTGCATCGCGTATCGACCGAAAAGCGATGGAGCATCTGCAACCGTCGAGCTTTACCGACTTGGTAGAACTGTTGCCGGGAAACGTCTCGAAGGATCCCTCTATGGGCTCGGCCAACCTGATAAAACTACGCGAAGCCGGTGGAACAGGGCCGAGCGACTACGACGTGACCTCGTTCGGGACTTCGTTCGTTATCGACGGTGTCCCCCTCAACAACGATGCCAATATGCAGTATATCTCCAACAGTTGGGAAACGGGACGTAATACGACCGGCAAAGGGATAGACATGCGTTCCATCTCCACCGACGACATCGCCAAAGTAGAAATCGTGAGGGGAATCCCTTCGGTAGAATACGGCGACCTCACCAGCGGACTGGTCAACATAGAACGGAAAAAGGGAGGGAACGATCTCGAAGCCCGTTTCAAGGCCGACATGCAGAGCCAACTGTTTTATGTGGGGAAAGGAATAGAACTGACGGATAAACAATTTACGCTCAATACGGGTATCGACTACCTCGATTCGAAAATAGACCCCCGCAACAACCGAGAAAACTTCAAACGGGTGACCGGTTCGATACGAGCCGAAAAACGATGGACGAACGATCATTGGCGATGGACTTTCAACTCCAATCTGAATTACCGGGGGACTTTCGAAAATGACAAAAACGATCCCGACCTCACTCCGTCGGGGGCGATAGACTCTTACGAATCGTCGAACAACGCCCTCTCCCTCGCCGGCACTCTATCGCTCAACAATCGCAAAAAGGGATTTTTCCGATCGCTTTCCTTGACGGCATCGGCCAGCGGCTCGTGGGACAATATCCACCAAGAAAAAACCATCGTGCCCAGCAAATTGTCGGTCGTGCCCACGGCCACGCAACCGGGCGTACACGACGCCGAGATTCTGCCTTCGACCTATCTCGCATCGCTCGACGTGAACGGCAACCCGTTCAACGCATTCGTCAAAGCGATCGCCACATTCAACTACAACTACCGCAACTGGTTCAATATCATCAAGGTCGGAGGAGACTGGCGCATGAATAAAAACTACGGCGAAGGGCAGCTCTACGACATGAGGCGTCCCATCAGCATCGATATTACCACCCGTCCCCGACCGTTCAACGACATACCGGCCGAGCACAATCTCGCCTTTTTCATCGAGGAAGCCTCGAAGTTGCGATTGGGAAAACACCGCATCGACATTACCGCCGGCCTACGCAGCGCATCGCTGTTAAATCTCGATAACCGTTACGTCCTCGATGGAAAAATCTATCTCGACCCTCGTGTAAACGCAAAATGGGCATTGCCGCGTATCGGCGAGAGAAAGCCGTTGAGCATAGAACTATCGGGCGGAGTAGGCTGGCACACCAAAATGCCCGACATTTCGAAACTTTATCCCGACCTTTTTTACTACGACTTTATACAGCTCAATTTCTTTTCGAACGAAAATCCGGCCGTAAACCGCATGAACGTCCGCACATTTGTCGACGACCTGACCAACTACAACCTGAAAGCCGCCCGAAACATGAAATGGGAAGTGCGCGCCGATTTTTCGATAGACGACCACCGGTTATCGGTAACCTACTTCCGGGAAAAAATGACTTCGGGATTCCGGCAGGGAAAATCCTACACCCGGTATATTTATAACCGATACAGTACCGAGGGGCTGGACCCATCGACGATGACAGGGCCGCCCGACCTCGCCGACCTGACGTTTACCCCCGACACGATACTGAAAGTACAAAGCGTCCACACCAACGGAAGCCGAATTTTGAAAGAGGGCGTGGAATTTCAATACTCCTCGAAACGGTTTCCGATAATCCGTACGAGACTGACGGTAAACGGAGCGTGGTTCCGCACGACCTATAACAACAGCCAGCCGGTGTACAAACGTCCCTCTGTCGTTATCGACGGTCGACAAATCAGATACATAGGACTTTACAACGAGGACGACGGTTATATTCGAGAAAGTTTCAATACCAACTTTACTTTCGACACCGATATACCGCGGCTCAAACTGGGATTCTCCACATCTATTCAGTGTATGTGGTTTACATCGAGCCAAAGCATGTGGGAAAGCGGGGTTCCCATCGCCTACGTCAATATGGAGGGCGAACTCCTTCCCTACACCGATGCCGAACGAAACGACATGATATTGCAACACTTGGTGGAATCGCACTATGAAAACAACTTCAAAAAACGTACGATTCCCATCGATGCCAATATAAATATCAAGGTCACGAAGAAAATATGTCGGGATAAAATCGCACTGGCCTTATACGTCAATCGGTTGGTAAGCTATCACCCCGATTACACGTTGTTCGGGAACACAATCCGCCGGACTTCCAATCCCTACTTCGGCATGGAAATCAATTTCAGATTATAGAACCAATTAAAAATCAAGGCATTAAAGAGAGAACAGATTTACAAACGAATTTAATATACAATAAACATTCAATAAAACCATTATGAAACTGAAAAGATTTTTTTCATTCCTGTTGTTCGCCGCTGTAATCACGGCGTTCACCGCTTGCGACGAAGACGAAGACACTTCCGTTCCCGTCAACGTAACCCTCAACTTTACGGCTCCGTCGGACACGATCACCTCGTTCACATGGGCCGAAGGCAAGGCTACTTTCACAGACCTCAACCGTGGGAAAGAATACGAACTCGACCTGTCCCAAAGTTCCGTCATCACACTTTCTTCGGGACTTTATAACATCACGGTCGAAGGAGCCATCGCCAGCGCTTCGGGCGAAATCCTCTGCAATGTACGCAGCACGAAAGACAACGTACAAATCTCTGCCCCATCGACTTCGATCGCTTTGGAGCTATCGATCTACACCCCGAGCAACTCCCTTATTCTCAAAGAGATTTATGTAACGGGCACAGCCAATGACAAAGGGACGAACAGCCTTTATGACAAATACTTCGTCATCTACAACAACAGCAGCGAAACCGTCTATGCCGACGGAGTGGCCTTGCTCGAAAGCACTTTCGGGACGACCGAGAAATACCAATACAACGACAACCCGCAACCGATGACGACCACGTTTACCGCAGCCGCCATCTATGTCATTCCGGGTAACGGTACGGAACACCCTCTCGCTCCGGGCGAACAACTCGTTCTCGCAGATCAAGGCTACGATTTCACACAGACCAAAGCCGATGCCATCGATTTGTCGATCGCCGATTTCGAATGGTATGACGAAACCGAAAAAGGCATGGACCCGGATATAGCCGAAGTTCCCAATCTCGACAAATGGTATAGCTACTCGGCTACCATCTGGATACCTAACAACCAAGCGAACCGCGCTTACGCCATCGCCCGCATGGGAGTGTCGAAAGACGAATTCCTCGCCAACTATTACAAAGAATATCATTATACGGCCACGAACGGTAAAGAGATGACCAAAAAGGGTTATGACGTACCGGTAGCATGGGTTCTCGATGCCGTCAATCTGGGAAATACCGGCTTCGAAAGAATCGCTACCCCCGCAGTGCTCGACCGCAGTTATGCTACTACCGGAATCGCCGGGACAGACAAGACCCGTTTCGGGCGGTCGTTTATCCGCAAAGTAGCTTCTTCCACAGGCAGCTATACGGTTTACCAAGATACCGACGACTCGGCCAACGATTTCACCTTTACGACTCCATCGTTGAAGAAATAATCTTAACAGACATCGGTCGTCATGAAAATACGTTTCTGTTCTTTTCTAACCATAGCACTCTTTCTGCTCCCTGCTTTGCAGGGGGCGGAAAGAGACTCTTTGTCTTTGCTTCGCACGATTGCCGAGTATGAAGCCTTGCCTGCGAAATGGATAGAAACGGTTTATACCAACCCGGCCACCCGATATTACCAGCATTGTACTTCTCTGACCCGTATCTCCTTAAACGGGGTTTACGGAAAAGAAGACGAAGCTGCCCTCTTGCAAGCCGGCGACGGTTATCTGAAAGGAGCAGCCGACGTATCGTCGTGGATAAAGCTGAGCGATCGCACCCGCCTGTGGGGTAACGCCCGCTATACAACCGGAAAAGAAACCGATGTCGTATGGAACGAAACAGCAGACTTCGAACTGCTCTACCCCTACGTCATGGCCGATTCCATCGGGGGAGACCTTTCCCTGCAAGAATATGCCTTCACGGGAGGATATTCGGGTCGAGCCGGAAAATTCACATGGGGTATCGAAGGAAGCTACCGTGCCGCACTGGAATATCGTAACCGGGATCCTCGTCCGAAGAACATCGTCTCGGACCTCGATTTTGCCGGCGGAGGTTCCGTGCGATTGGATAAATATGTCGTGGGAATATCGGTCATGGCACAAATATACAGCCAAGACAACACGCTCGACTTTTATGCCCCGCTGGGTAGCGCCTATATCTATACGATGACCGGGCTGGGAACGACCTCGGTACGATTCGGGAAAGGCGACGTCACCGATACGAACTACAAGGGCTACGGTTACGGAGCCGGCATTCAACTGCTTCCCGCACAAGGAAGGAAGGGCATATACGCCGCAGCGAACTACCGCAAATATAGCGTGACCCAACATCTCGACGGGTACAACAACCTGCCTTTAACCGTACTCGACCGCACTCTGCTCGATATGACCGCCGGATATTCGACAAAGCAGGACATGCACACAGTCGGGATTCAAGTAAAAGGAGCACTCTATAACCGTAAAGGGACAGAGAACACCTTCGGCAGCGCCGCCGGCAATAATTACGACCAAATAGGCAGCACGACCCCGTACACCTCCGACCAAATGAAAATACAAGGTGAATTGCTATACGGCATAGAGGCCGGAAAAAATTTTAAAGGGTACATTCGCCCCTATTACCTGTGGTTTCACACCGACATTCGTCAAAAAGAGAAAAAGCATAGGCTAAAAACCAACAGCAGCGAATATGGACTGAAAATAGATGCAAGCGGCATATTCGAAAAATCTCTACTATCTTTATCGGGAAACATAGGAATTCGAACCGGCGGCAACGGGGAATTGTCCATACCGAACGTACAGAAAGACTGCGTGCGTGAAATGCTGGAACATAATTTCGTCCTGTTGAAGGCCCGACGAACAAACTACGGAATAGAATTGAAATGGAGCCGAATATTCTCGGGCTGGGCTTTATCGGTCGCCGCCGACTGGCAGCAGAGCCATTACGAAAAGCACGGCACGGCCAATTATGCCGGAGTAAATATAGGATTTAATTTCTGACCGGAAAGAACAAACACATATAGCTTTTTATATGGAAACAATTATCAAATGCTCGAACCTCACCCATTACTACGGGTCGAGAAAAATATACGAAGACCTCAACTTCGAAGTCCCCAAAGGGAGGATTTTGGGGTTGCTGGGGAAAAACGGCACAGGGAAAACGACCACGATCAATATTTTAATGGGTTACTTGAAACCCCGCTCGGGCGAATGCCGTATCTTCGGAGAAGACATACAGCGAATGCAGCCGGTGACCCGCGAGCGTATCGCCCTGCTCATCGAGAACCATGTGCAATACACGTTCATGAATATCGAACAGATAGAGCGTTTTTACTCGGCTTTTTATCCGAAATGGAACAAAGATGCCTATTATGAACTCATGCGTAAACTGAAAGTCGCGCCGAAACAAAAAATCTCCCGCATGTCGTGCGGACAAAGATCGCAGGTGGCTTTGGGTCTCATTCTCGCCCAAAACGCCGATTTGCTGGTACTCGACGATTTCTCGATAGGACTCGACCCCGGCTACCGCCGACTCTTCACAGAATATCTGCGCGAATACGCCAAAGCCGAAGAAAAGACCATCTTCCTTACCTCGCACATCATACAGGACATGGAACGGCTGGTCGACGACTGTATCATCATGGATTACGGCCGCATATTGATTCAGAAGCCTGTAAAGGAATTGCTCGACACCTTCACACGCTATACCTTCAAAACATCGTCGCCCGACAAGCTCCCCCACGACCCGTCGTTATACAGCACGGCGGCCATACGGGATTCTGCCGAGACCTACTCGTTCGAAAACGAAGAACGTATCAAACAGATATTGCAAGAGCAATCGATACCCTATACCGATTTCAAATCCGAGAAAATGAATCTGGAAGACGTTTTCATCGGATTGACCGGAAAATACTAATCCTTTTATCATCGGAATTATGAATAATGCTATATTTTTCAAAGAGTGGATCAAAACCCGGGGGCTGTTTTTCATCGCCCTGCTGGTATCGCTTTGTTTCGCCGGATACGTCATGATGCGCATCAACCGGGTCATCACTTTCAAGGGGGCCGACCACCTGTGGGCCATCTTGTTGAGCCGGGATACCGTGTTTATCGAGTTGTTACAATACCTGCCGCTCATCATAGGCGCACTGTTCGCCTCGTTGCAGTTCATTCCCGAAATGACGCAGAAACGGCTGAAACTGACTTTACACCTTCCTTATCCTCAGCAACGCATGATTCTATTGATGTTGTTGGCGGGAGTCGGGCAAATCAGCATCGTCTTTCTGTTGCAAGCCGCTTCCTTGTGGATTTACCTGCAACAACATATCGCCAGCGAAATGGTCTCGCGCATATTGCTGACAGCGACTCCGTGGTATATCTGCGGTTATACCGCCTACCTGCTGACGGCGTGGATATGCCTCGAACCGACGTGGAAGCTGCGCATCGTCAATCTGCTGATCGCCGCAGGTATCGTGCGAATCTTTTTCCTGCTCGACAAACCGGAAGCCTATAATTCGTTTCTACCGACGCTTATTATTTTCACCATTCTGTGCGCATCGCTTTCTATCCGGTCGGTTGTCCGATTCAAAGAAGGTTGCCAAGACTAATTTCAAAAACGGTATACTACAATGAAAAAATTCAGCAAAATATTTTTCTACCTGACGGCTGTCGTCCTATTGTCGTGGTTATTGCCGTGGCTTTTGCAATTCGCAGCCTCCAAACCGGGAAACGATCCTTTCACGTTGTACAGTTGCGTAACCAAACGGTTCGCGTACATACAATCGAGCAAGGATAACGGGGTAAAACGCTACGATGCGAACGGAACGGAGTATACGGTAGCACAATTCGACTCCATATTGCCTACCTTTTATTACAGACAGCTGTTCTCGAAAGACCGGCTGCCCGACACAATCAACGGGAAAGAGGTGACCCCGAAAATCATCGCTCACGGAAATTTCACATTCAAGCAGTCGGCCCGAGACGTGAATGTGACAAAGCCCGCATTGAACATGATTATGGAATCGATGCCGGACCGGATCGACCTCGAAAACCCCATCGAAGCTTTCCGCACGACCGATCGCATCACTTTCATCGATATGCGGGACAACACGGTCAACGAAAAAAAATCGGCTTTGTTCGACAAAGTCATGAAACAAAAAGGGTTTGAATTTCCCGTGCGAACCTTGTCGGGAAACCCGACGAACCGGAAAGAGTATGACGAGGGTTATCTGATGGTAGACAACAACCACCGGGTATTCCATGTGAAACAAACCAAAGGACTGCCCTACGTGCGTGAAACGGGTGTGGCTCCCGAATTGGGTATCGAGCATGTAGCCATCACCGAATTCAGCAACCGCAAAACTCTGGGATTGTTAACGGACAAAGATAACAACCTATATGTATTGAACCGGGATTACACGTTGCACAAATTGCCGATAGACAAATACGACCCCAAGACCAACACCCTGACCATCATGGGCGATATCTTCTACTGGACCCTAAAAATAAGCGACGAAAAGGGCGTGACCACATACGCCGTCGACGCTGACAGTTATGCTTTCGCCGACAGCCTGCGCTATGACTACCCGGAGACTGCTCTCGACAAATGGTCGAAATATATTTTCCCGTTCGAACTGTCGTTCACATCTTACGACGACCAATGGGTAAAACCGCGTGTGAGCATGGGATCGTGCTGGGTACTGATTTTGAACTTCGTTTTGGCTGCTTTGCTTTATTTTACAGCATGTAAAGGTAGCACATGTAGCCGCCGTCAAAAATTCATAACGACCGTAGCGACAATGATATTGGGCATATATCTGTTTATTCCGCTACTGGTTTGCAAACGGGCATAACCCGACGATTCGTTTATAAAATATTTGCTATCTTTGTCATAACAAAAATAAAGAAAAGATTTACAAACATTTAAACTACAACAATATGAAAAAATCCATTTTTATCCTTGCAGCCGTCGCCTTGCTTGCTATGGTGAGCTGCAACAACAAAGCTAAGGAGAATCAGAATCAAGAAAGCGCCGCAACAGTGGCTCTGAGCGTAGACGACATTTTAGCCAAAGGGGACAGCCTCGTAGGAAAAACCGTTACCGTAGAAGGTGTGTGCACCCATATCTGCAAACACGGCGGCAAGAAACTCTTCATGATGGGAACCGACGACACCAAAATGTTGCGTGCAGAGGCTTGCGAACTGGTCAGCTTCCCCGCTGAGGTTGTGAACAGCCTCGTATCGGTGACGGGAACTCTCGAAGAAGACCGTATCGATGAAGCTACCATACAGAGAATGGAAGAACAGTACAAAAATCAAAGCGGAGAGAAACACGGTGACGGAGAAGCCGGATGCGAAAGTGAAAAGAAAGCTGCCGGACAAGCCGACATCAATACATTCGAAGGTCGCATACAGAACTTCCGCGAACGCCTTGCCAAAGCCAAAGAAGCCGGTAAAGACTATTTCGTGATGTCGTATCACATCAACACGACCAGTTACGAAATTAAAAATTAACTCATAGAAACCGAACATGTCGAAAGAAAAACGTATATCGGGGAAATTCAGAAAATGGTGTCACATTCTGCATAGGGATCTTTCGTTCTTTTTTGCAGGGGTCATTCTCATTTATGCTTTCTCTGGCATCATGCTGAACCACAAACGCGACTTTAACTCCGATTACAGTATCACACAGAAAGAATACCGAATCGCAGGGAATTTTCCGAAAGCGAAAGCAGACTTTTCCAAAGCGTACGTGCTCGATTTGCTCGATGACTTGGGTGAGCGGAATAACTATACCCAACATTATTTCCCGAAAGAGAACACCATGAAGGTGTTTATCAAAGGCGGCTCGTCGCTGACGGTGAACACCGAGACGGGGGAGGCTTATTACGAGTCGGTGAAAAAACGCCCTATATTGAGCAGTCTCAACCGATTGCACTACAACCCGAACCGGAACTGGACGATCTTCTCGGACATTTTTGCCGTGTCGCTCATCGTCATCACCCTCACGGGGCTTGTCATGCTTAAAGGGCGTAAAGGCTTCTGGGGACGGGGCGGTATAGAATTTGCCGCAGGCATACTCATTCCTCTGGCGTTCATTTTACTGTAAGACCGTTCGATTGCCATACGAAGATTCCGTGAAGGGATGCCGCCTTTCACGGAATTTTTGTATGATAAGAATTTCTAATAATCTGAAAAATAGCACCCCGAGAAACAGATTCATGCTGTAAAGCGAGTATCTTTGTAGCCTATCGTGGAACAGACCGTATCTATTTCTGCTTCCTCGCCCACAGGCCGGCCCTTTCCTATGATGAAGTATACAGCCTGTGATGTCGCAAGGTGCGGCAAGAGGGAAAAAATCGGCGATATTCGCTCTCTTGTCAGTATGATGCAGCCACGATTTTCATTTATTTCCAATTTATAAAACCATAAAGATATGAGAATAAAACATGTAATAGGAATAGCCTTCACCTGCATGGTGTTCATCTTTTCGTGCCAAGCCCAAAGCTCCACCGAGAGTCATGCAGGAAAAAACAAGCAAGAACAGAAAATCAAGCCCCGCCACTTGACCAAAGCGGAATTTCTCTCGAAAGTGGCGAACTATGAGAAAACGCCCGACAAGTGGGAGTACTTGGGCTCGAAACCTTGCATTATCGATTTTTACGCTACATGGTGCGGTCCTTGCCGAAAGTTGGCTCCGATATTGGAGGAGATTGCCGGAGAATATGCCGGGAAAATCGATGTCTATAAAATAGATGTGGATAAAGAACCTGAGCTTGCCGCCGCCTTCGGTGTACAGAGTATCCCTACATTACTATTTTGTCCGATGAAGAATCAACCGCAAATCGCCACCGGATTCATGGATAAAGCCACCTTACAGAAGGCCATTAAAGAGGTACTGCTCGTAAAATAACAACTCGCCGAAAGTTAGCAATATTCAACTCACCCGGCTCTACGTGACATCACTCTCTACGTTCTGTCTTAGTGGAGAGTGATGTTTTGATATGTTTCCTCTGCTAAGGATATTTTTTAACCCCTCCGTCCAGAGGACACCTCCCCTATATTTTGCACTGCAAAACACCCCGTAATGCCACGGGACACGGCAGGGGAGGAGGGTAATACTTTCCTGTGTATCGTGTTTGTTCTTCTCCCCCCTATTGCTGGGCGACACCCCGTAATACTACGGGACTCGGCAGGGAGGAGAGTAGAAATCTTTCAATACATCGCTCCACCGTTGTTTTAATCTTCCGGCTCTACGAGCCTTCTCGCCCAATCGCACATACGTGCGCAGAGGAGGAGAGTGTGAATACCCTACAATACCACAGGATATAGGTGAGTGGTTAAAGGGTATTCTCCTTTTAGGGTGGAGAGATAGATTTTACACTTCTCCCCTGTGTTTTGCAACGCAGAATATAGGGGAGAGACCGAAGAAACAATAGTTTCTGAGGAGAGGGGTTGAGAAAGATAGCATATAAGATTTTTGATTGTAGAATTTAACCCCCTCGCCCTGCGGGCACTCCCCCTATATTCCCTTACGGAAACACCCCGTAATGCCACGGGACACGGCAGGGGGAGAGGATTGAAACGTTACTTTGAGTGGCCACCCATTCCGGCTCCGCATAACATCTCCCCTATCGAATTTCACTGACCTCATTCGGGACGAATAAAGTTCACAAAGTTCAGTAACACACACACGAGCGGTTCGGTAGGATAAAAAAAGCCGAACATATAACAACCCATATAGCACAAAGAGAGAGTATCGAGTGAGAAATACCGCGTCTCATTGCAGTCCAACAAAAAAGTTTCATTCGTAAAGAGTTATGAATGAAACTTTTATTATATTTATAGCCAAATACAGTTAAGAGAAAACGATAGAGTATATCTTATATGAAATATTACATTGAGCTTTTTACCTTATTGCTATTTGTCGGATGTATACCAAATAGATGCTATACAATCTATCAAATCGATAACGGTGAAGACTATCTACAAGACGGAATGCGCCGCATTGCAGACAGGCAAGGGCGTATAGGGTATGTAAATGAAAAGGGTGCAATTATCATTAAACCTCAATTTGCTTTTGGTTTTCCTTTTAAAGACGGACGTGCAAAGGTTACAAATAGAGGAGAAAAAAAAGTAGTACCAAATTCAAAAGGAGAATATCATTATTGGGAAAGTGATAAATGGTTCTATATAGACAAGAGGGGAGCATCACTTCCTCAATTTAGCGTTATGGAATGGATCCCGACGCAAGTTGTAGATGATAAAGAAAATAGACAATATCGGATTGGTTTTATAGGATTAGCCAGATGGTTCTATTTACCTTATGACAACTCCAACGATTGGATAATAGTAAAGATAAAGGAGGCCATCGAAAGTATTTCGATGATAGAAGTCACACTGTTAAACACAAATACCATTATTGACGTTCAACACAGCTATAAAGAACGGCCAAACAGCCTTCTTATAAATAATCCCTCACTATAAGAAACCACTGTAAATTTTATTCTTTTTTGTCTTATAAAAACTAAGGATAAAGAGAGGTCTTATCTTCGCTTCATACCCCCTCGTCCTGCACCTCCCCCTATCTTATCTGCAATGAGCAGAGGGAGAGTATTAAAATGTCACTTTGAATGACCTTTCTTTTTGCTTTGTGAGTACTTTCTATTCCTTTACAGAAACATAGGGAGAGAGTGTGTGATGTTTTGATATGCTTCCTCTGCTAAGGATATTTTTTAACCCCTCCGTCCAGAGGACACCTCCCCTATATTTTGCTATGCAAAACACAAAGGAGGAGGTTAATACTTTCCTGTGTATCGTGTTCGTTCTTCTTCCCCTATTGCTGGGCGACACCCCGTAATACTACGGGACACAGCAGGGAGGAGGTTCAAAATACCATTCCAATAGTGTCACACCAATCCATCTCTGTTTTAAGAGAAGTGTATGAATATCCGGCAATGCTACATAGGTATGAGAGAAGAAAAGGATTTTCTACCATTCGGAGATATATAGGTAAAAAATAAGCGAACGTATCGCGAACGTTTCTTATTCTTCGTCTCCCCACAAACGGAGGGCAATGCGCGCACAGCCTTCGGCATCGGCAAGTGCATAGTGATGGCGGTCGAAGGGAATACCCAAATAGGCACAAACCGTGGGTAGCCGGTAATTGGCAATGGACGTGCGGGGAATAACCCGACGCGCCTGTCGGAGGGTACAGAGAAATGTCCCGTAGGTATAATCGATGCCATACATGCGACAGGCAGCCCGAAGCACCCGTTCGTCGAAAGCCTTGTTATGGGCGACGAAAGGTAGCCCCTCGACCCACGGAACGATCTCGCTCCATACCGCGTCGAACGTGGGAGCCCCGCAGGTATCGGCCGGATAGATGCCGTGTACTTGTTCGGAAAAACGTCGGATATAGTAATCGGGTTCGGGACAAACCAACCGATGCATGCGCTGCGTTATTTCCCCGCCACGCACGACCACAAGCCCCACGGAACAAATACTCGTAGGCTCGTAATTGGCGGTTTCGAAATCTATGGCGACAAAATCTTTCATGCGATTATTCTTCGGGTAAAGATACGGAAAAAACAAGATTATCGCATTATCGAAATTTCTTCCTGCAAATTTTGTCATGCATGAGATATGCCCTACCTTTGAAGCAGGAAACGGATTTACCCTATTCCTACTCCCGAATTTAAGAAAAACGAATATGAAAATAGGTATTATCGTAGCCATGCAAAGCGAATTGGAATGCGTTCGCTGTTTACTCGAAAATCCTCGGGAAGAGCAGCACGATTCGTCTCTGTTCATTATCGGCACGAATGGGAAACATGAACTGATTCTGACACAAAGCGGAATAGGGAAAGTATCGTCGGCCATACGGACTTACGAACTGATAGACCGATATGCTCCCGACTGCATACTGAATACCGGTGTCGCCGGAGGTATAGACCGATCGATGCATGTCATGGATATAGTGGTGGGCAGCGAAATCGTTTATCACGACGTTTGGTGCGGAGAAGACTGTGCATGGGGGCAGATAGACGGACTTCCCGCCCGGTTCCACAGCGACCCGGCATTGGTGGAAAAGGCTTTGAAAGTATCGACAGACTTGTCTCTCTATAAGGGATTGGTTTGCAGCGGCGACCGTTTTATCACCGATCCGGCGGAACTTTCGCAAATCAAAGGGCTTTTCCCCGAGGGCATGGCCGTAGATATGGAATCGGGGTCTATCGCACAAGTATGTTACTTACGTCACGTTCCTTTCCTGAGTTTCCGTATCATTAGCGATACACCGGGTGTCGACGGCCATATAGACCAGTATAACAATTTCTGGGAAAATGCGCCTCATCGTTCTTTCGAGATTTTAACCCAACTCATCAATGTGTTGTAAAACAAAAAACAATCGATATGAAAAAGATACCGAGCTTTACCATCGACCATATCCATTTATTACGTGGCATTTACGTTTCCCGTAAAGATTATTTGGGCGACCACGTCGTAACGACTTTCGATATTCGAATGAAAGAACCCAACCGGGAACCGGCCATCGGTTACGGTGCGTTGCACACGATCGAACACTTAGCCGCCACATTTTTGCGGAACCACCCGGTATGGGGCGACAAAATCGTATTCTGGGGCCCGATGGGGTGCTGTACCGGAAATTATTTCCTAATGCAGGGCGACCTCGAATCGAAAGACATTGTAGAACTAATGCGGGAGACATTCCGATTTATTCGCGACTTCGACGGAGAAGTGCCGGGAGCCGCTCCACGCGACTGCGGAAATTATCTGCTGCATGACCTGCCTATGGCTCGATGGGAGGCAGACAAATATCTGCGCGAGGTTCTCGACGTTATCGAGGAAAAGAACTTGGTTTATCCTACTATCGAAAAATAGTGGGGAGATTGTAGATTTAACCCCCTCGCCCTGCGGGCACTCCCCCTATCTCATCTGCGATGAGCAGAGGGAGAGGATTAAAAGCGTTGCTTGTCACAATCCGGCGAGTTTTCTATCAAAACATTCCAACCTTCTCCCCAGCTGAGTCCCGTAGCATTACGGGGAGTTGCGTTTGTAATATAGGGGGGGAGAGACCGAAGAAACAGTAGTTTCGAGGAGAGGGGTTGAAAAGATTTCATAAAATTTTTTGCTGTAAAGATTAACCCCTCCGTCCTACGGACACCTCCCCTATATTTTGCTATGCAAAACACAGAGGAGGAGGGTAATACTTTCCTGTGTATCGTGTTTGTTCTTCTCCCCTGCCGTGTCCCGTGGTATTACGGGGAGTTGCATTAGAAATATAAGAGAGACACCGAAGATACAGTAGTTTCTTAGGAGAGGGGTTGAAAGGATTTCATAAGATTTTGTCTGTAAAGATTAACCCCCTCGCCCTACGGGCACTCCCCCTATCTCATCTACGATGAGCAGAGG
>OJOX01000427.1_pt1 | contig 16723 bp, 13 predicted proteins | sample 1598301 | NCBI WGS metagenome assembly OJOX01 (sample SAMN03922480, study PRJEB24848) | human gut metagenome | isolation source: stool sample | host: Homo sapiens | place: Germany | collected 2011-05 | reverse complement strand
GGATGTCATTCCGATTTTCTTTCCTAATAATCCTGGCATTTCAGTTAATTTTTAAATGCATTAAACTTTAATTTCTACTTCAACTCCACTCGGTAATTCCAACTTCATCAGAGCGTCTACTGTCTTAGCTGTTGAGCTATAGATGTCGATTAATCTCTTGTAAGAAGACAATTCAAACTGTTCACGTGACTTCTTGTTAACGAAAGTCGAACGGTTTACCGTAAAAATACGCTTGTGTGTAGGCAATGGAATAGGACCGCTAACAATAGCACCTGTTGCCTTCACTGTTCTAACGATCTTTTCAGCAGACTTGTCTACCAAGTTGTGATCGTAAGATTTCAGTTTAATTCTAATTTTTTGACTCATTAAATTTTAAATTAAAAAATGATTAAATATAAAGTGGGGCCGGATTAAGAGTCATTCGCTAACCCGTCGCCCCTGCTTTTTTTATTATACTAAGTCTACGCGACCTTTCACTTCTTCAAGTACAGCCTTAGCAATAGAGCTGGAAACTTGAGCATGATGATCATAAGTCATAGATGATGTAGCACGACCCGAAGTAATAGTACGCAAAGCTGTTACGTAACCAAACATTTCTGCCAAAGGTACTTTAGCTTTTACAATACGAGCTCCAGAACGGCTTGATTCCATACCTTCTACTTGACCACGACGCTTATTCAAGTCACCAATAACATCACCCATGTTTTCTTCAGGAGTTACAACCTCCAGTTTCATAATAGGTTCAGTCAATACAGGACCTGCTTTAGCACATGCATTTTTGTAAGCCTGGATAGCACAGATTTCGAATGACAACTGGTCAGAGTCAACCGGATGGAATGAACCATCCTTCAAAACTACTTTCAGTGAATCAAGCGGATACCCTGCCAACACACCATTCTTCATTGCGGTCTGGAAACCTTTCTGAACTGATGGGATAAATTCCTTAGGAACATTACCGCCCTTCACTTCATCAATAAACTGCAAACCACCTTGTGTAAAGTCTTCGTCAACCGGGCCGATTGCCACAATGATATCGGCAAACTTACCACGACCACCAGACTGCTTCTTATAAACTTCACGCAATTCAACAGTCTTAGTGATAGCTTCCTTATAGTTAACCTGAGGTTTACCCTGGTTACATTCTACTTTAAACTCACGTTTCAGACGGTCGATAATAATATCCAAATGAAGCTCACCCATACCGGAAATAATAGTCTGACCAGACTGCTCATCAGTCTTAACAGTAAATGTCGGGTCTTCTTCAGCCAGTTTAGCCAAGCCATTAGACAACTTGTCCAAATCTTTCTGAGTCTTAGGTTCAACTGCAATACCAATTACAGGATCAGGGAATTCCATTGATTCCAATACGATCGGTGCATCTTCATCACACAACGTATCACCTGTACGGATATCCTTGAAACCAACACCGGCACCAATATCACCAGCTCCAATCACCTCTACAGGATTCTGTTTGTTTGAGTGCATCTGGAACAAACGTGATACACGTTCTTTTTTACCCGAACGAGTGTTATAGATATATGAACCAGCCTCTACCTTACCAGAGTAAACGCGGAAGAAAGTCAAACGTCCGACATAGGGGTCAGTTGCAATCTTAAATGCCAAAGCTGATGTTTTTTCATCCTCGCTAGGTTTACGGTCTTCCTCTGCTCCTGTAGTCGGATTAGTACCTACAATAGCAGGTGTATCCAACGGAGAAGGCAAGAACGCACAAACATAGTCAAGCAATGTCTGAACTCCCTTATTCTTGAATGAAGAGCCGCAGAACATCGGAACGATATCCATTTTCAATGTACCTGCACGCAAAGCACGCAAGATTTCTTCTTCAGTGATTGTAGAAGGATCATCAAAGAATTTCTCCATTAAAGCATCGTCAAATTCAGCCACTTTTTCGAGCATTTTCTCTCTCCATTCATTAGCTTCATCAACCAAGTTCGCCGGAATTTCTTCTACGCTATAATCTGCACCCATTGTTTCATCGTGCCACAAAATAGCTTTCATTTTGATCAAATCAACAACTCCTTTGAAGCTCTCTTCAGCACCAATAGGAATTACCACAGGGCAAGCATTTGCGCCTAATACATCCTTCATCTGGCGAACAACTTCGAAAAAGTCAGCACCAGAACGGTCCATTTTATTAACGTAACCAATACGAGGCACATTGTATTTATCAGCCTGACGCCATACGGTTTCTGACTGAGGTTCAACACCACCAACCGCACAATAAGCTGCAACAGCTCCATCCAAGACACGTAAAGAACGTTCTACTTCAGCAGTAAAGTCAACGTGTCCCGGAGTGTCAATCAAGTTTATTTTATAAGTATTTCCCGCATATTTCCAACGAGTAGTAGTAGCAGCAGATGTAATAGTAATACCACGTTCCTGCTCCTGCTCCATCCAGTCCATTGTTGCTGCACCATCATGCACCTCACCAATTTTGTGAGTCAAGCCAGTGTAGAACAAAATACGTTCTGAAGTCGTTGTCTTACCAGCATCAATGTGAGCCATGATACCGATATTGCGGGTCAAATGCAAATCATGTTTAGCCATCTTCGTCCTTTACTTATTAATTATTACTTGATTAGAATCTAAAGTGAGCGAATGCACGGTTAGCTTCAGCCATACGGTGCATATCTTCTTTACGCTTATAAGCACCACCCTGTTCGTTGAAAGCGTCAATAATCTCAGCTGCCAGTTTATCTGCCATTGATTTACCACCGCGTTTACGAGCGAAAAGAATCAAGTTTTTCATTGAGATTGACTCTTTACGATCAGGACGAATTTCAGTAGGAACCTGGAAAGTAGCGCCACCTACACGACGAGACTTTACTTCAATCTGCGGAGTTACATTATCCAAAGCTTTCTTCCAGATTTCCAAAGCTGATTTTTCTTCATTAGGAAGTTTTGTTTTCACTGTTTCCAGTGCTGCATAGAAGATCTCATAAGATGTATTCTTTTTTCCATCATACATCAAGTGATTTACGAATTTAGAAACCTTCTGATCATTAAATACCGGATCCGGAAGGATCACACGTTTTTTTGGTTTTGCTTTTCTCATTTTTTCTCAAAATAATGTTTTTGTTTGGGGCTGCACTTTTTCCGTTTACTTCAACGCTTCCTCTGAAGCATTTACTCAACCTTTATAGCTTATTCCAACAAACCAAAACTTAAATTAATATTCTTTGTTTCAGGAATTCAGTTACAATTTACTTCTTTCCTTTTCCTTTTGCAGGAGCTGCAGCTTGTCCTGCTTTAGGACGCTTCGCACCATATTTAGAACGTCTTTGTGTACGACCAGCTACGCCTGCTGTATCCAAAGTACCACGAACGATGTGATAACGTACACCCGGAAGGTCTTTCACACGACCACCACGAACCAACACGATTGAGTGTTCCTGCAAGTTATGACCTTCTCCCGGAATATAAGAGTTTACTTCCTTAGAGTTAGTCAGACGCACACGAGCAACTTTACGCATTGCTGAATTCGGCTTTTTCGGAGTAGTAGTATACACACGAACACAAACGCCACGTCTTTGAGGACATGAATCCAGTGCCGGAGATTTACTCTTCTCAACCAAAACCTCTCTTCCTTTTCTTACTAATTGTTGAATAGTAGGCATTTTGTTTGATTTTTAATTATTATATATTGTTTATTAATTTGCTGTACTAAGTCCAAAACTATACATTTTGGGCTGCAAAGTTACGAATAACATTTTAATAAACAATACTTTCTACTAATAAAAATAGTCTGTTTCTCAAAAAAGTTTTTGAAAAACAGACTACTATGTTATTTTTGCTACAAAAGCCCTTATGCTTCCCCTTTAAATCCGCTTATAGGAGGAATGAATGTTTTTCCATCCGGTCCATTATTTCCCCCATTCATTTCTTCCGGCATTCGAATAGGTCCAAAATTACGTTCGTATTTTGCAACATTCTCCTGTAATGCATACATCAAACGTTTTGCATGTTCAGGAGTCAGTACAATACGTGACTGTACTCCAGCTTTAGGTAATCCCGGCATTACACGCACAAAATCAACAATAAATTCCGAACTGGAATGGGTAATAATGGCAAGATTTGCATACGTTCCTTGAGCTACTTCTTCTTTCAACTCTATCTGCAACTGATTGTTATTTTTTTCGTTTTCCATGATTTTATACTTTAGCATTAAAAAAATATTCTGAATTTCAAGGTCCCCAACTTCTATTCTTTGGTTGGAGTACAAATATAGACATTTATTTGTAATAATACAACATACTGATTATTCTATATAATTTTCCTATAGCATTTACTATAAACCTAAAGAGGCTGATTTCTTAAACAGAAATCAGCCTCTTTTACAGTGTATGTATTAAAAATTACTCTACCTCACTATAATCGAGTACATTCTTACGATTAGCAAGAATGCGATCATATTCTTCCTTCGAACCAACAATAATCTTTTCGAATTCACGCTGACCGGTACCGGCAGGAATCAAGTGACCACAAATCACATTCTCCTTCATACCCTCCAATCTATCAACCTTACCATTGATGGCAGCCTCATTCAAAACTTTCGTTGTTTCCTGGAATGATGCAGCAGACATGAAACTTGAAGTTCCCAAAGCGGCACGGGTAATACCTTGCAGAATCTGAGTAGATGTAGCAGGAATAGCATCACGTACCTCAACAGGCTTCAAATCACGACGTTTCAACATACTGTTCTCATCACGCAACTTACGGGCAGTAACAATCTGACCCGGCTGCAAATTCTGAGAATCACCAGAATCAACAACTACTTTCTTGCCCCAAATACGATCGTTTTCTTCCATGAACTCTTGCTTATCCACTACCTGCTGTTCCAAGAAGCGAGTATCGCCCGGCTCATCGATTTCTACCTTACGCATCATTTGACGAACAATAATCTCAAAGTGTTTGTCGTTAATCTTCACACCCTGCAAACGGTAAACGTCTTGCACTTCATTTACGATATATTCCTGTACAGCCGTGGGACCTTTAATGGCCAAAATGTCAGCAGGAGTAATCGCACCGTCAGATAACGGAGTTCCGGCACGAACGTAGTCATTCTCCTGAACCAATATTTGTTTAGACAGATTCACCAAATACTTTTTCACTTCACCTGTCTTAGATGTGACAATAATTTCACGGTTACCACGCTTAATCTTACCCATAGTAATTTCACCGTCTATTTCAGAAACGACAGCAGGATTAGATGGGTTACGAGCCTCAAACAGTTCTGTAACACGAGGAAGACCACCGGTGATATCACCAGCCTTGCCTACAGCACGAGGAATCTTCACAATAATGTCACCAGCTTTCACTGCCTGACCGTTTTCAACCACAACATGCCCCCCCACGGGTAAGTTATAAGTACGGATCAAATTACCATCCTCGGTTACAATATGGGCAGAAGGTACTTTTGTCTTATCCTTAGACTCAATAATGATAATTTCACGCAAACCGGTAGCTTCATCAGACTCTACCTTATAAGTTACGTTTTCAACCACACTCTCGAATTCAATCTTACCAGTAGCCTCTGTAATAATAACAGCGTTGAACGGATCCCACTTAGCAATCAGTTTTCCTTTCTCAACAATATCACCGTCCGCAGCATATAATTTTGAACCATAAGGCACATTATGAGTTGACAGGATAATCCCTGTATTCACATCGATAAAGCGGACTTCAGCCAAACGACCGACTACCACTTTCACAGCCTCACCCATTTCATCAACCGTATCTACCGTACGCAATTCTTCGAATTCCAAACGTGCATTATTCTTGGCCACAATGCTTGCATTAGCAGCCATATTACCTGCGATACCACCGGCATGGAATGTACGCAATGTCAACTGTGTACCCGGCTCACCAATAGATTGGGCAGCGATTACGCCGACTGCTTCACCTTTCTGAACCATACGACTGGATGCCAAGTTACGTCCATAACACTTAGCACATACCCCTTTCTTAGATTCACAAGTTAATACCGAACGGATTTCAACGCTTTCAATCGGAGAATCCTCGATTTCCTGCGCAATATCCTCTGTAATCTCCTCTCCACCGGCTACAATCAGTTTACCAGTAGTAGGATGGACGATATCATGTACAGAAACACGTCCTAGAATACGTTCGTACAAAGTAGCAATAACTTCATCGTTATTCTTCAAAGCCGTACAAACCAAACCACGAAGTGTTCCACAGTCTTCTTCATTGATAATCACATCATGCGACACGTCTACCAGACGGCGGGTCAAGTATCCCGCATCAGCAGTCTTCAACGCTGTATCCGCCAAACCTTTACGAGCACCGTGGGTAGAAATAAAATACTCTAACACAGACAAACCTTCTTTAAAGTTTGAAAGAATAGGGTTTTCAATAATCTGTGCGCCTTCAGCACCGGCTTTCTGCGGTTTTGCCATCAAACCACGCATACCAGACAACTGACGAATCTGCTCTTTAGAACCACGGGCCCCGGAATCAAGCATCATAAATACTGAATTGAAGCCTTGGTCATCATTCTTAATCGTCTTGTAAAGTATATCAGACAGGTCACTGTTCACGTGAGTCCATGTATCGATAACCTGGTTATAACGTTCATTGTCAGTAATGAAACCCATATTATAGTTCATCATAATCTGTTCCACTTCCTCATTACCACGTTTTACCAGTTCTTCTTTTTCTTTCGGGATAATAATATCACCCAAGTTGAATGACAGACCACCCTTGAACGCCATATAGTAACCTAAGTTCTTAATACCATCCAAGAATTCACAAGCACGTGCAACACCGACAGCTTTGATAACATCACTAATGATATCTCGCAAAGACTTTTTGGAAATAATGGTATTCAAGTACCCCACTTCCGCTGGAACGATTTCATTTACAATCACACGCCCTACGGAGGTTTCTTTCATCATCACATCTACGATTTTGCCATCTTTGTCCAAGTCCTTCACCACTACGTTGACGATAGCATGAATATCCACTTTACCTTCATTATAAGCAATCAAAGCCTCTTCCGGACCGTAGAAAGTCAAGCCTTCACCTTTAGCCCCTTTTCTCAGCTTGGTAATATAATACAAACCAAGTACCATATCCTGTGCAGGCACAGTAATAGGAGCACCATTAGCAGGATTCAGAATGTTATGAGCTTGAAGCATCAACATCTGTGCTTCCAGAATCGCATCATTACTCAAAGGCAAGTGAACCGCCATCTGGTCACCATCGAAGTCGGCATTGAACGCTGTACAAGCCAACGGGTGCAACTGAATAGCTTTACCTTCAATCATATGCGGTTGGAAAGCCTGAATACCCAAACGGTGCAGAGTCGGCGCACGGTTCAGCAATACAGGATGACCTTTCATGACATGTTCCAAGATATCCCAGATCACAGGCTCCTTGCGGTCTACAATCTTCTTTGCAGATTTTACAGTCTTCACAATACCACGTTCAATCAACTTACGGATGATAAACGGCTTGTAAAGCTCTGCAGCCATCAGTTTAGGAATACCACATTCACCCATCTTCAATTCAGGACCAACAACGATAACCGAACGAGCAGAGTAGTCAACACGCTTACCCAGCAAGTTCTGACGGAAACGTCCTTGCTTACCCTTCAAGCTATCGGACAGTGATTTCAATGGACGATTAGCGTCAGTCTTCACTGCACTTGATTTACGTGAGTTATCGAACAAGGAATCGACAGCCTCCTGCAACATACGTTTTTCGTTACGCAAAATCACTTCGGGAGCCTTGATTTCAATCAGTCGCTTCAAACGGTTGTTACGGATAATCACACGACGATACAAGTCATTCAAGTCAGAGGTAGCGAAACGGCCACCATCCAACGGAACCAATGGACGCAGTTCAGGAGGAATAACCGGCACAATACGTACAATCATCCATTCAGGTTTATTACGTCCGCGAGATGCACGGAACGATTCAACTACCTGCAGACGCTTCAAAGCCTCGTTCTTACGTTGCTGCGAAGAATCATTACTTGCTTTATGACGTAATTCATAAGATAAAGCATCCAAATCCAAAGTTGAGAGCAGATCATAAATGGCTTCTGCTCCCATCTTAGCTATAAACTTATTCGGATCTGTATCTTCCAAATATTGGTTTTCTTTAGGAAGTGTATCCAAGATATCCAAATACTCTTCTTCAGAAAGCAAATCATATTTATTAATGCCATCTTCAGCCTTCACACCCGGCTGGATAACCACATAACGTTCATAATATACAATAGCGTCTAGTTTCTTTGTAGGCAGCCCCAACAAATAACCGATCTTGTTCGGCAATGAACGAAAATACCAGATATGCGCTACAGGCACAACTAACTGAATATGTCCCATACGTTCACGACGGACCTTCTTTTCAGTCACTTCAACGCCACATCGGTCACAAACAATACCTTTATAACGGATACGTTTGTACTTACCGCAATGACATTCGTAATCTTTCACCGGACCGAAAATACGCTCGCAGAACAAACCATCACGTTCCGGTTTGTAGGTACGGTAGTTGATCGTTTCAGGCTTCAACACCTCACCGCTCGAATTCTCAAGGATTTCTTCGGGTGAAGCCAAGCCAATTGAGATTTTCGAGAAATTACTCTTTATCTTAGTTTCTTTTCTAAAAGCCATACTTCCTTATTTATAATGTAAAGAGTTATATTTTTTTATTATTCAAGGTTGATACTCAAGCCAAGACCTCTCAGTTCGTGTAACAATACATTCAGAGATTCGGGGATACCCGGAGTTGGCATAGGTTCACCTTTCACAATAGCTTCGTAAGCCTTTGAGCGTCCTACAACGTCATCAGACTTAATGGTCAGGATTTCCTGTAAGATATGTGCTGCGCCGAATGCTTCAAGCGCCCAAACTTCCATTTCTCCGAAACGCTGACCACCGAACTGTGCCTTACCACCAAGCGGCTGCTGAGTAATAAGGGAGTACGGACCGATAGAACGAGCATGCATCTTATCTTCAACCATGTGCCCTAGTTTCAACATATAAGTTACACCCACTGTTGCAGGTTGATCAAAGCGTTCGCCTGTACCACCATCACAAAGATAAGTCTTACAATAACGAGGCAATCCAGCTTTATCTGTCCATTCATTTAAATCATCCATAGAAGCACCGTCAAAAATAGGAGTAGCAAATTTCACACCCAACTCTTTTCCGGCACGACCTAATACGGCTTCGAAAATCTGACCAATATTCATACGAGAAGGCACACCCAACGGATTCAATACGATATCTACTGGAGTACCATCTGCTAAGAACGGCATATCTTCCTGACGAACCACACGAGAAACAATACCCTTGTTACCGTGACGTCCCGCCATCTTATCACCTACACCAATCTTACGCTTCTTGGCAATATAAACCTTAGCCATCTGAATAATGCCCGCAGGAAGTTCATCACCGATAGTGATAGCAAACTTCTTACGCTTTAATTCAGCATCCAATTCTTTATATTTCTTCAAATAATTCATCACCAAGTCACGAATCATGTCATTCTTATGAGCATCAGCTGTCCACTTGCTCAACTGGATAATAGTATAATCCAATGATTCCAAATCGCGTTTGGTGAACTTCGCCCCCTTGGCAATAACTTCCGTTCCCAAATAATCTTTCACTCCTTGGGAAACCTTACCATTAGTCAAAACCAATAGTTTCTCAATCAAGATATCTTTCAGTTTTGCTGCCTTTTCTTCGAATTCATCATTCAGTTTAGACAGAATAGCCTTATCGGCATTCTTCTCACTTCTGCTCTTGATAACACGTGAGAACAACTTCTTGTCAATAACGACACCACGTAATGACGGAGAAGCTTTCAATGAAGCATCCTTCACATCACCTGCCTTATCACCGAAAATAGCACGAAGCAATTTTTCTTCCGGAGAAGGATCTGATTCACCTTTCGGAGTAATCTTACCAATCAGGATATCACCCGGTTCGATACGTGCACCTACACGTACAATACCGTTTTCATCCAAATCTTTAGTAGCTTCTTCACTCACGTTAGGAATATCAGAAGTTAATTCTTCCATACCGCGTTTCGTTTCGCGGACCTCCAAAATATATTCATCAACGTGTACAGAAGTCAGCAAGTCCTCACGTACAACGCGTTCATTCAATACAATAGCATCCTCGTAGTTATAACCTTTCCAAGGCATATAAGCCACCAACAGGTTTTTACCCAATGCAAGCTCACCACCCTGAGTTGAATATCCTTCAGTCAGGATATCACCCTTCTTCACACGCTGTCCTTTATCACAAGTAGGACGGAGGTCAATGGTCATGCTCTGATTAGTCTTACGGAATTTAGGAATTCTGTATTCCTTCAAAGCAGGTTCAAAGCTTACAAATTCTTCATCTTCATTTCTGTCATACAAGATACGAATAGTTGTTGCATCGACATATTCTACAACACCATCACCCTCTGCTGCAATCTGAGTACGAGAGTCTTCAACCAACTGTTTTTCAATACCTGTACCTACAATAGGAGCCTCTGTACGCAACAAAGGAACTGCCTGGCGCATCATGTTTGATCCCATCAATGCACGGTTAGCATCGTCATGTTCCAAGAACGGAATCAAAGAAGCAGCGATAGAAGCAATCTGCTGTGGAGAAACATCCATCAACTCTACCTGGTCAGGAGTAACAACAGGATAATCAGCATCACGACGAGCTTTTACTTTCTCACGAACAAATTTGCCTTCATCATCCAATGGAGCATTACCCTGAGCGATTATCTTATCCTCTTCCTCTTCGGCTGTCAGATATTCAATACCTTCATCAGATATATCCACCTTACCATCAGCTACTTTACGATAAGGAGTTGAAATAAAGCCAAGCTCATTAATCTTAGCATACACACACAAAGAAGAAATCAAACCGATATTCGGACCTTCAGGAGTTTCAATCGGACACAAACGACCATAATGAGTATAGTGTACGTCACGAACCTCAAAACCAGCACGTTCACGTGACAGACCACCAGGTCCTAACGCTGACAAACGACGCTTGTGAGTGATTTCAGCCAATGGATTAGTTTGATCCATGAACTGCGACAAAGCATTTGTTCCAAAGAATGAATTGATAACAGAAGAAATAGTCTTCGCATTAATCAAATCAATCGGAGTAAACACTTCATTGTCACGCACATTCATACGCTCACGGATGGTACGAGACATACGTGCCAGACCAATCGCAAATTGATTGGACAACTGTTCTCCTACAGTACGTACACGACGGTTACTCAAGTGGTCAATATCATCAACATCCGCTTTAGAGTTAATCAGCTCAATCAGATACTTAATGATTTCAATAATATCTTGTTTTGTCAATACCTTCACATCCATGTCCGTAGTCAGTCCCAACTTTTTGTTGATTCTGTAACGTCCTACCTCGCCAAGGTCATATCTTTTTTCAGAGAAGAACAGGTTATTGATAACCTCACGAGCACTGGCATCATCAGCCGGATCTGCATTACGCAACTGACGGTAAATGTAAAGTACAGCCTCTTTTTCAGAGTTGCTCGGGTCTTTCTGAAGGGTATTAAATATAATAGAGTAGTCGGATGAATTCGCTTCTTCCTTGTGAACAAGGATATTCTGAACGCCTGAGTCTATAATTTCATCGATATGATCCTCTTCAATCACAGTTTCACGGTCGATAATAACCTCATTACGTTCAATAGAAACAACTTCACCTGTGTCTTCATCTACGAAATCTTCTGTCCATGTTTTTAAAACACGAGCAGCGAGTTTTCTTCCTACGACTTTCTTCAAGTTAGTCTTATTAACCTTAACGTCTTCAGCCAAATTGAAGATTTCGAGGATATCTTTATCATTTTCAAAACCTACAGCTCTTAACAGAGTAGTAACAGGCAATTTCTTTTTACGGTCGATATACGCATACATTACATTGTTAATATCTGTAGCGAATTCGATCCATGAACCTTTGAATGGAATAATACGGGCAGAGTACAATTTAGTACCGTTAGCATGCACGCTCTGACCAAAGAACACGCCCGGAGAACGGTGCAACTGAGAAACAACTACACGCTCAGCACCATTAATAACAAAAGTTCCTTTCGGAGTCATATACGGAATAGGACCCAGATAAACATCCTGAATAACCGTATCGAAATCTTCATGATCAGGATCAGTACAATACAACTTCAGTTTTGCTTTCAAAGGCACGCTGTATGTGAGCCCGCGCTCCAAACACTCGTCTATTGAATAGTGAGGCGGATCAATGTAATAGTCCAAGAATTCAAGGACAAAGTTATTACGAGTGTCAGCAATAGGGAAGTTTTCAGCGAACACCTTATACAGCCCGTCATTCTTACGCTTTTCGGGCGGGGTATCCAACTGTAAAAAGTCTTGGAATGACTTCAATTGCACTTCCAAGAAATCCGGATACTTCATCGGATTCTTGATGGAAGCAAAATTAACTCTTTGATTTTCAGTATTTGAAGACATTTGTTAATATTTTGTAGAACTTAATAATAATATAGACACAAAAAGGTTAAGAATCCTCTACCAGAGGATTCCTAACCGTATTACCTGATACTCAGGCTAATATTATTTAAGCTCAACTTCAGCTCCAGCTTCTTCCAAAGTTTTCTTCAGTGATTCAGCTTCGTCTTTAGCCAAGCCTTCTTTTACTGTGCTAGGAGCACCGTCTACCATGTCTTTAGCTTCTTTCAAGCCAAGACCACATGCTTCTTTAACGGCTTTAACAACCTGCAATTTTGCAGCACCAGCGCTCTTCAAAACTACATCAAAAGATGTTTTTTCTTCAGCAGCAGCTGCACCAGCAGCAGGACCAGCAGCAACAGCTACAGCTGCAGCAGCAGGTTCAATACCGTATTCTTCTTTAAGGATAGTTGCAAGTTCATTAACTTCTTTTACTGTCAAGTTAACTAATTGTTCTGCAAAAGCTTTCAAATCTGCCATTTTTGTATGATTTTAATTGTTTGTTACTAATTGATTATAAAATTGATTATTCGGCACGTTCGCCCAGAGTCTTAAGAACTCCATGAATGGTGTTACCACCTGATTGAAGAGCAGAAATAACATTTTTCGCCGGTGATTGCAGCAATGCAATAATATCAGCAATAACTTCATTCTTACTCTTAATGTTGCAAAGAGCATCCAGTTGATTAGCACCTACATAGAAACCTTCTTCAGCATAAGCTGCTTTCAATGCAGGAATTTCCTCTTTGTATTCTTTCAACAACTTTGCAGGAGCGTTAGCTACTTCGCTAAACATTACTGAAGTTGTACCTTTTAAAGAATCGAACAACGGAGAGAAATCAACACCTTCCATGCTCATCAGAGCTTTGTGAAGCAAAGAATTCTTCACAACAACCAGCTTAATACCTGCTTTGAAACATTTTCTTCTCAGTTCACTTGTCTTAGCTGCATCCATAGCAGTTGTGTCAACCAAATAGAAATGTCCGTATTGCTTAACGGTTTCAGCCAACTGACCAATAATAACGCCTTTATCTTCCTTTCTCATGATTCCTCCTTATTGTTAGTTTTCTTCTACAGTTTTGGGATCAATCTTGATACCCTTACTCATAGTACTTGAAAGATAAATACTCTTAATATAAGTACCCTTAGCTGAACTTGGTTTCAATTTAATGATAGTAGCGATAAATTCTTTCGCATTATCACGAATCTGATCTGCAGTGAAAGAAACCTTGCCAATTGAAGTATGAACGATACCGCTCTTATCAACCTTAAAGTCAATCTTACCTTGCTTAACTTCCTTAACAGCCTTAGCTACATCCATAGTTACAGTACCACTCTTCGGATTCGGCATTAATCCACGAGGACCAAGAACACGACCCAAAGCACCGATCTTACCCATGATAGACGGCATTGTAATGATTACATCAATATCAGTCCATCCACCTTTGATCTTTTCAATATATTCATCAAGACCAACATAGTCAGCACCAGCTTCTTTTGCAGCAGCTTCAGCATCAGGTGTACACAGAACCAAAACACGCACTTGCTTACCTGTTCCGTGAGGCAATGAAACTACACCACGAACCATCTGGTTAGCTTTACGAGGGTCTACACCTAAACGTACGTCAATATCTAATGAAGCATCAAACTTAGAAAAAGTAATATCTTTAACTAACTGTGCAGCTTCTTTCAGTGAGTATGCTTTCCCTGCTTCAATTTTTTCTGCAGCCAACTTTTGATTTTTTGTCAGTTTACCCATTATAATTGAAGTTTATTAGTTATTACCCGGGAATTCCCCTTTTACAGCGATACCCATACTTCTAGCTGTACCAGCTACCATAGTCATAGCAGACTCGATAGTGAAGCAGTTCAAGTCAACCATTTTGTCCTGAGCAATCATACGAACTTGTTCCCAAGTAATTTCGGCAACCTTCTTACGGTTAGGCTCAGCAGAACCACTCTTAATCTTAGCCAATTCAAGCAATTGAATAGCTACGGGAGGAGTCTTGATAACAAAATCAAAAGACTTATCTGCGTAGTAGGTAATGATTACAGGTAAAATCTTACCTGCTTTGTCCTGGGTTCTGGCATTGAATTGCTTGCAAAATTCCATGATATTAATACCCTTAGAACCCAAAGCAGGTCCAACGGGAGGTGATGGATTTGCAGCGCCTCCTTTAATCTGTAATTTGATTAGTCCAGCAACTTCTTTAGCCATTTTGTTTCTAATTTTTATATATTAATTATAGCGAAAGTCCAATGCACGTAACAGAATGCATTATTCTTTCTCGACATCCATAAAGCCAAGTTCCAGCGGAGTTTTACGCCCGAAGATCTTAACCATAACCTTCAACTTCCGTTTTTCGGTATTCACCTCTTCAATGAGACCACTGAAGCCACTGAACGGTCCAACGGTAACTTTCACTGTTTCTCCTACGGTATAAGGTACATTAAGTTCCTCACCACCTTCCTGAAGTTCATCCACCGTACCAAGTATACGATTCACTTCCGATTGTCTCAAAGGAACCGGATTTTCGGAACCTCCCAAGAAACCGATTACATTCGGGGTGTTTCTCAAATGATGAGCAACCTCACCGACCAAAGCGGCCTCGACTAAAACGTATCCGGGAAGATAACTTCTTTCTTTCACAATTTTCTTACCATTGCGAACCTGATACACTTTCTCGGTAGGAATCAACACCTGAGACACATACTCGCTAAGATCACTGTTCTTAATGTCAGCATCAAGATACTCCTTAACCTTGCTTTCTTTTCCACTAACAGCACGTAATACGTACCACTTTTTTTCAATCTCAGACATTTTATTCAATTAATTAGTGCGGATAGATAATATCCTCCATTACAAACTGGAAGGCTGAATCCATAAGAAAAACAACTAGCGCAATGAGTAGGGAAGCATATAAAACAACCACTGCGCTACTAGAAAGTTCTTTACGAGTAGGCCATGATACTTTATGGACTAATTCGTCATAAGATTCTTTACAATAATTTGCTACTTTCTGAAACATATTCTTTCAAGTTTAGCACGGGAGGAGAGGCTCGAACTCCCGACACCCGGTTTTGGAGACCGGTGCTCTACCAACTGAGCTACTCCCGTAAAAATCAGTTCCCGGTGTCTTACGACCGAGAACTGATCATATTAATTATCTAGTGATTAGTCAAGAAGTTCTGTAATCTGACCTGCACCTACAGTACGTCCACCTTCACGAATAGCAAAACGCAAACCTACATTCAATGCAACCGGGTAGATCAACTCAACTGTAATAGTTACGTTATCACCAGGCATTACCATTTCAGTTCCTTCCGGCAAAGTGATTTCACCTGTACAGTCCATAGTACGCAAGTAGAACTGAGGACGATACTTGTTATGGAACGGAGTATGACGACCACCTTCTTCTTTCTTCAAGATATAAACCTCAGCTTTGAACTTAGAGTGAGCCTTAACCTGACCCGGCTTACACAAAATCATACCACGTTTGATTTCGTTTTTGTCGATACCACGCAACAACAAACCAACATTATCACCAGCTTCACCTTGATCCAATAATTTACGGAACATTTCAACGCCAGTAACAACTGATTTCTTATCTTCACCCAAACCAAGAATTTCAACTTCGTCACCTACATGGATAATACCAGCTTCGATACGACCTGTAGCAACAGTACCACGACCAGTGATAGAGAACACGTCTTCAACAGGCATCAAGAAAGGTTTATCAATATCACGCGGAGGCAATGGAATCCAAGTATCAACTGCATCCATCAACTCCATTACTTTATCTTCCCATTGAGGAACACCATTCAAAGCACCTAATGCAGAACCACGAATAATAGGAGTATTATCGCCATCGAAATCATAGAATGAAAGCAATTCACGCATTTCCATTTCTACCAATTCCAACATTTCTTCATCATCAACCATATCACACTTGTTCAAGAAAACAACCAAACGAGGTACGTTTACCTGACGAGCCAACAGGATGTGTTCACGAGTCTGAGGCATCGGACCATCAGTTGCAGCACAAACAATAATTGCGCCATCCATCTGAGCAGCACCTGTAACCATGTTTTTTACATAGTCGGCGTGACCCGGACAGTCAACGTGAGCATAGTGACGATTTGCAGTTTGATATTCTACGTGAGAAGTATTGATAGTAATACCTCTTTCTTTTTCTTCAGGAGCGTTGTCGA
>OJOX01000348.1_pt1 | contig 19323 bp, 10 predicted proteins | sample 1598301 | NCBI WGS metagenome assembly OJOX01 (sample SAMN03922480, study PRJEB24848) | human gut metagenome | isolation source: stool sample | host: Homo sapiens | place: Germany | collected 2011-05 | reverse complement strand
CCCCGCCGTGGGCGTCCTTCAGTGCCATGAACAGCGCGTAGTCCGGCAGCCAGAAGGCGTTTTCCTTCACGAACTTGCGGTAGGCGGCGTTGGGCTTTGCCAGCAAACGGTTTGCCGCGCAGCGCAGCACCTTGTAACGTTTTTCGTACAGAGCACCGTAGTTGATGGTATCGGGGGCGGATTCCCAATCGATGTTCTCATATTCCTCAGGCAGAAGCAGGCCGCGTTTGGCAAGCTCGTCGAGATCGATAAAATACGGGTTGCCCGCAAACGTCGAGAAGGACTGATAGGGGCTGTCGCCGTAGCTGGTGGGGCAGATGGGTAAGATCTGCCAATATGCCTGCCCGGCCTTGGAGAGGAACTCCACAAATCGGCGTGCCTCCGCACCCATAGCGCCAATACCATGGGCCGAGGGCAGGCTGGAAATAGGCATCAGAATGCCGCTTGCTCTCATCAGAGAAAACCTCTTTCTTTTGAATGTAAACGCGGGGTGGGTGCCGGGGACGCCGCCCCCCTGCAACGATGCCGTACGCAGGGCGATGCCAGGCATCGCCCCCTACAACAAGCACCACAGGGGCCGGGTATGCCCGGCCCTCAGCCTTCCGGCAAACGCGCACCTACAGCAAGGCCGCGGGCCGCACATGTGCGGCCCCTACATGGCGGCGCTGTTTTTGCAAAGTCGTCAAACCTTGCCCACGCTCTCCCCTTCGATCAAATCAAAGGGGACGACTTCGTGTACGGCGCGGCCGGGTTCTTCAATGCAGTGCAGCAAAATTTTTGCACTGCGCTGGGCCAGCTGCTCCATATCCTGCCGGATGGTCGTCAGGCGCGGGATGCTGTACTGCCCCAGGGCAATGCCGTCGTACCCGGCTACCGAGATATCCTGCGGCACCCGCAGCCCGTGATCCTGCAAAGCGCGGATGGCTCCCAGCGCCATCAGGTCCGACATGGCGAACACGGTCGTGATATCGGGGCTGTGGTCCAGCAGATACTCCATCGCCTCGTACCCGCTGCGCAGCGAGAACCGTGCGTAGGCGTACTGCTTTTCCATCTCAAAGGGCAGGCCCAGCCGCAGCATGGCGCTCTGGCAGCCTGCCAGACGCGCAAGGCTCGGGCGGGACAGGTTCGGCTTGCCGCCGATGATGCCGATGCGCCGATGGCCCTGTTTGTACAGGTACTCGATCATCTGGGCGGACGCCGCCATATCATCGACCGACACGCTGGAAAGGTTGGCGATGCGCAGCGTGGCCGCGCTGTTGGTCAGCAGCAGGCAGGGGATGCCCAAATCTTCCAGCTCAGGGGTGAAATACTCCAGGTTCGACCCCAGAAACAGGATGCCGTAGGGCTTACGCTCCGCACAGATGCGCCGGGCCTGGGCGACCTCGTTGGCTTCCTCGTCGATGTAATAGACGGTCGCCACGTAGCCGCTCTCTTCAATCACGCTCTGCAGCTGTTCTAAAATATCGGCGAACAGCATATTCTGCGTGCCTTTGACAATCAGGGCAATGCCGTCATTGGCCTGCTGTTTTAAATGCTTTGCGTTTGCGTTGGGTTCATAGTTGTGGCGGTTCACGACTTCCAGGATCTTCTGCCGCGTCTCGGCGCTGACGCCGGGGGCGTTGTTCAGCGCCCGCGACACCGTACCAATGGCAAAGCCGGATTCCCGCGCAATATCTTTGATGGTCATAAAACCGGACCTCTTTTCTGGTTCGGCTGAGTTTACCCTTTGACCGCACCGGCCACAACGCCGTCAATGATATATTTCTGGCAGAGCAGGTACAGCACGATGACCGGCAGCACCGTAATCATGATGCAGGCCATCATGGGGGCCATTTCCACCTTACCGTAGCTGCCGCGGAAATACTGGATCGCCATGGGGATGGTGCGGTAGGTCTTGATATCCAGCACCAACGTGGGCAGCAGGTAGTCGTTCCAGACCCACATCGTTTCCAAAATGGCGGTGGAGATCATCGTTGGCTTCAGAATCGGGCAGACGACCTTGAAGAAGATCTGGATGGGGTTGCAGCCGTCGATCATGGCGGCCTCCTCAATGGCGATGGGCATGCTCTTGACAAAGCCAGTGAACATGAACACTGCCAGGCCCGCGCCGAAGCCCAGATAGATGATGCAGATGTTGTAGGGGTTATTCAGCTTTAAAGTATCCGCGGTCTTGGCCAGCGTGAACATGACCATCTGGAAGGGAACGATCATGCTGAACACGCACAGGTAGTACATACCCTTGGCGAGCACGCCCTGCACGCGGGTGATATACCATGCGCACATCGAGCAGCACAGCAAAATCAGTGCGACGGACGAGACCGTGATGACTAAGCTATACCAGAAAGAGGACAAAAAGTCCATTTCCTGAATGCCGTAAATGTAGTTTTTCAGCCCGACGAAGGTTTCGGCGTTCGGCAGTTCAAAGGCGTGGGTCGTGGTGATGGCACGCTCTGTCTTTAAGGAGTTCATCAGGATCATGAACACCGGGTACATCCAGGCAATGCACAGGATGGTCAGCAGGACGGACAGCACCGCATTGATGCGGCGGTCTTTTTTGGTAGCACCCATTATGCCTGCACCTCCTTAGAGCGGGTAAAATGCAGCTGCAGCAGCGAGATGACAACCACAAACAGGAAGAATACGACGGCCTTTGCCTGGCCGATGCCCTTCCACTGGGGTCCAGAGCGGGCATAGAAGGTATCGTAGATGTTGTAGGCCAGCATCATGGACTGTTTGGCGGGCTCGCCTGCCGTCAGGGACAGGTTCTGGTCAAACAGCTTGAAAGAGTTGGTCAGCGTCAGGAACGTGCAAATCGTCACGCTGGGCATGACCATGGGGATCTTGATTTTAAAGAGAGTCTGGCTGGAGGTCGCACCGTCGATGCGTGCGGCCTCGATGAGGTCGGTGGGCACGTTCTGTAAGCCGGCGATGTAAATGATCATCATATAGCCGATCTGCTGCCAGCACATCAGGATGATAAGGCCCCAGAAGCCGTAGGTGGCGTTCAACGCCAGCAGCGACTTGCCCCAGGCGGACAGCAGGCCGTTGAGCAGGATCTGCCAGATGTAGCCCAGCACGATGCCGCCGATGAGGTTCGGCAGGAAGAAGATGGTACGGAACGCGTTGGTACCGCGCATACCGCGGGTGAGCAGCAGCGCAATGGCGAATGCCAGCACATTGACGAGCACGGTGGATACAACGGTGAACGCCGCCGTGAACCAGAATGCATGGGTGAAGGTGTCATCCATAAGAATCATCTTGTAGTTGCTCAGCCCCGCGAACTGGACATTTTTGACCGTCGTGAATTTGCAGAACGACAGCCCGGTGCCCCAGATAAAAGGCCACACAAAGCCGATGATAAAGGCAATGAGGGTGGGCAGTACAAAGACTGGCCAATAGCGCTTAATGGCTTTTTCCATGGAAAAGCCCCCCTTTGTTTAGATTTCCTGTTGCAAAAATGGAGCGGGGCGGGCGAATCCGCCCGCCCCGCTGACCGGTGATGAAAGAGGATAAGGAGAAAAACTGGAGAAAACAGTTTAAGAGAAATGTTTAGGAGGTTTTAGGAGAAAAACGTTTGCAAAGAATTGTAATGCGTTACAGTTGCGTACCCACTACTTACGCAGCTGCGTTCAGGGCAGCCTCAGAAGCCCAGCCATCGACAAAGGCGGTGACAACGTCATCCCAGCTGCCGGTACCGGCGGCGTAGGCGGTCAGAGCAGAGCCGACACCGTTCTTCCAGTTCTCGGAAGGCATGGTGGAGAAGTTCCAGGCCACAGGGGTCTTGCCGGCAGCGGTCATTTCCTTATCGGCCTTGACGAAGACGTTGGGGGACTCGACAGCATTCTTGAAGGGGATAACGAAGCCCATGTCGTTAGCCATGGCCTTGGTACCCTCGTCAGAGGAAACGCACCAGTACATGAAGTCGAGCGTTGCGTTGATGTCGTCCTCACTGGCTTCTTTGTTGACGCACCAGTAGTTCTCGGTGCCGGTGCACAGGCCCTGGTTGGCTTCATCGCCGACGCCAATGTAGATGGGCAGCATGGTCAGATCGTCATCGGTGAAGGGCTTGCCGTCGCCGACGAGGTTGGTGTACTCCCAGGAACCGTTCTGGTAGAAAACGGCCTCTTCGTTCAGGAACTCGTTGCGGCTGTCGTCGCCGGTCTTGCCAGCCAGTTCAGCAGGATCGCAGGTGGAGTTGTTGATGTACAGGTCGAAGATATTCTTGTAGTTGTCGAGATAGGTGCCCTTGATGGCGTCGGTGTTGTCGATGCCGTCCTCCTGATACTCGAAGTAGATGGGCAGGTTGGCCAGATGGGTCTTGTAGCGCCAGTCAGAGGAGCCGTCCATACCAGCGGAGGTGAAGGCGGAGAAGCCCAGCTCGTCCTTGCGGGCGGTGATGTCCTCGGCCACCTTCTTCAGGTCGTCGAAGCTCTTGATGTCGTCAACGGTGTAGCCGGCCTTCTCCAGCAGGGTCTTATTGGTGATCAGGCCGTAGCTCTCGATAACGTAACCGATGCCCAGCATCTGGTCGCCGTCTTTCAGGGCGTAGGTGTCGCTGGTCAGATCACCGGCGATCTTGGTGCCGGACAGGTCGTAGCAGTAGTCCTTCCAGTTGGCCAGGCCGACAGGGCCGTTGACCTGGAACAGGGTGGGCGCATCGCTCTTGGCCATCTCGCTCATCAAGGTGGTCTCGTACTGGCCGGAAGCGGCGGTCACGACGGTGACGGGAACACCGGTCTCCTCGGTGTACTTCTTGGCCAGATCCTGCCAGGCTTCATCCTGCTCGGGCTTGAAGTTCAGGTAGTAGACCTTGCCGGCTGCTGCGGGGGCCTCAGCCTCGGTAGAAGCAGCAGTAGAGGTGGAGTCCGCGGTAGAAGCGGCCTCTGCGGTAGAGGTGGCCGTGGAGGCGCTGCCGCCGCAGCCCACCAGCAGACCGGCTGCCATCGCGGCGGCCAGGGTCACGGAGAGAGTCTTTTTCGCTTTCATGTTTTTTCCTCCTTCTAAAGAAAAACAAGAGTTGCAGTAGTGATTGCGTTTTCTTATTCGGAAACGTTTCCGTTTCGGATTGATATTATAATACACCATAAATAGCGAAAAATCAATCGTTTTTTGGTGATTTTATCCAAGATTGGAACCTTGCACAAATTAGAATACCTGTTTTTGTGGAAATATTTCAAAAAACAGGTTGCTTTTTGTCGGAAACGGTTCCTTTGTTGCGCAACCGTTTCCATATGTTGCGCAGTTTTCACGGCAAATCGCACCTCCATCCGCTTCTATTTTTCTCGACTCTATCCCCATGTGGGGGGAGGGATTCATCCCTCCCGGTGCGTTTGCCGCCATTACTCGATTCATTTTTTTGTGGAGTTGTAGGGGCCGCATCTATGCGGCCCGCGCGTCCCCCATTACCGCCCATTCCCCAGGAAACCGCGGGCGGCATAGATGCCGCCCCTACAAAAAGGCAGCGCACCGTTTCCACGGCGTGCTGCCTAATATACTTATTATATACCCTATCTCAGGTTTTCGTCGATTCCCGCATACTGACCTGGTAGCCCAGCTCCACGCGGGTCTCCACCTCACGGCCTTTGAGCGCCTGCAAAAGCTGCTGGGTCGCTTTGCGGCCCAGGGCGTAAGCGTCAAACTGCACCGCCGTGATGGCGGGCGACGACTCAGCCAGCGCGCTGCTGTCATACAGCGACGCCACGCGGATATCCTGCGGCACCCGCACACCCTGCTGCTTGAGCATATTCATCGCCAACAGGGTCAGCCGGTCGTCCATGCACAGGATACAGTCCGGCTTGCGCTCCAACGCCTGGCTCACGGCCTGCATCCGCAGGTCGTCGGTTTCCAGCTCCAAAAACAGCAGGCTCTCGTCGATTTTCTGGTTCATCATGTCATAGGCCTGCTTGAAGCCTTCCAGGCGCGACATATTGACGGTGTACAGCATCGTGCCGCCCAGCAGGGCGATCCGCTTCATGCCCTTCATCAGCAGCAGGCTGGTCAGCTCCCGGCAGCCGCCGACCTGGTCATGATCCACCGACATCACGGTCGGATCCTCGGGGCGGCCGATGGCTACAAAGGGCAGCTTGCGGCTTTTCAGCAGCGGGATCAGCGGGTCGCGTTCCAGCGTGCGGGTCAGAATCAGGCCGTCGATCTTGCGGTTGTCCAAAAGGCGCTCCACCGGGCGTGTCTCGTTCTCGCCTACCAGGGTCAGCAGCACATCGTAATCGCAATCCTCCGCCGCCTGATAGACCGAACGCATCGTCTTGCGCAAAAACGGCATCTCAAAATCAGAGAACTGCTTGGAGATCACCAGCGAAATGTTGTACGAGCAGCGCATCGCCAGCCCGCGTGCCATCACGCTGGGGGTGTAGTTATGCTCCTTCACGTAGTCCTGTACGCGCTGACGGGTTGCTGCGCCCACACGGCCATTGCCGGATATTGCCCGGGATACCGTTGTTTTTGACACTCCCAAAGCCGCAGCGATCGTTCCAATGTCCACAACTTTGTCATTTTTCGGCAATCGCGCCATGATTTCATCTCCCTATTGCATTTCACTACTATAATAATAGGTTTGAAGCGCCGCGTCAAGGCGTTATTTGCTCTTGTTACTTCTCGCCCCTGGAGAATATCACATATTTCCCGGCAATTACCTGTGTAAATTTTTGCGCAGTATGCGGCACAAGCCGCGTACCTGTTGCGCGGTTTGCGCGCTGACCGGCCCCGGCGCAAACTGCGCCGTCTGCACAAGCGCCAGCAGCGTTTCCACATCCTGCGGGGCCGCCGTTTTGGTGTGTTCCCATAAAAATTGTTTAAACTCTTCCTGATCAGAGGATACCCCTTCGCCCAGGCCGCAGCGGCACATCTTTTTGTACAGTGCGCGGAACTCCGCCCGCACAGTATCGGCCGGGGTGCGCCGTGCACGGGCAATGCCCCACGCGGCCAGCGCGGCCAGCACCGCCGCCAGCGGCAGCAGCCACCAAAAAGCTCGGGCCTGCGGGACGGTCGGGTCCGCCTCCGGCGCGGGCGTTGCGGCGGGCAGCGGGGTTTCGGCATCATCGGCAGTCGGCACAGCGTTCGCGTTGGCGGCCAGCTGGTCCTCGGTCAGTTCGCTGACCATGCCGGGGGTCGTTTCCAGCGGGGTCCAGCCCTGCCCGGCAAGGTACACCTCGGCCCAGGCGTGGGCGTTATCGTCCTGCAAAACGGCCTGCCAGCCGCCGTCACTCTCGGCAAACAGGCTTTGGGGGGCGGCATAGCCCACCACATAGCGGGCGGGCAGGCCCAGCATCCGGCAGAGCACCACCGCCGCCGACGCAAACTGCGTGCTGCTGCCCGCATGGCTCTCGCTCAGAAAATACAACACCGGGTCGGCCCCGTCGGCTGGCTGGGGCGGGTCACTGGTGTAGGTACAGTGCTCGTTCAGGTAGCTGCGCACAAAGGTTCGTATCGCGTCGGCGTCGCCGGTCAGTTTGTGTTCTTTTTCCGCTGCATCGCAAAATTCTTGCAGTGTGCCGTAGTCTGCGCCGTCGGGCGTCGCCAGGTAGCGGCTCTCGGCGTAGGCCGCGTAGGCGCTTTCCAGCCGGTCCAGCACACTGGAATCCGCGTCGGCACGGGCAGTCAGCAGCGTTTTTGCCTCCCCGCGCGGGAAGTAGTAGAACGTGTCGTCCTGCGCGGTCTGGCCTGCTGCCGCGCCGTCGCCGTCCAGGCGGTAGTAGTCGTTAAAATAGGCGTTGTATGGTGCAAAAGTGTAGGTATCACCGGCGTGCAGCCGCTGCACGGTCATCTGCTGCGGTGCGGCACCATCGTAAGCGGCCCGCAGAAACGGCAGGTTCGCGATTGCCAAACGACTGTCACCGTCGGTTTTCCAGCTGGCGGCGGCATTGTCGAACTGCTCGGCGTCCGCAGGCTGCCAGCTATGCCCATCGTATTCCGCGCCGATAAACCCGCGCAGGTAGACCGTCTCCGTCGGCTTCTCGTCGGTCGTAACGAGTAAATCCTCCAGCCCTTGCAGGGCCAGGCCGTCGCTCTGGGTCAGGCTGCCATCCTCGACGCCGCCCGCCGCCGCGCTGACGTGAAAGTTCAACGCCCCGCCGCTGATTTTTGGCAGCCACTCGATGGCCGCCCCCAGCGCCGCCGCCCGGGCGCGCTCCGTCACCGGCTGCAGAGCATCCAGAGGCAGGGCCAGCACCGGGCGCAGTGCCAGCGCAGGCAGGAACAGCACCGCGCAGACCAGCATCATCCCGGCGGCGGTGGTTTTCTGGGTCGTGAGGAAGTTTTCCACATTCGCAGCGTAAACGGTGGAATCTTTTTTGCCCCACAGCCGCCTGCGCCGCACCGACCGCGCCGCCGCCCACGCGCCGACGCAGCCCAGGAGCAGCAGCAGCCAGCCCACAGCTCCGCCGCCCGCGCCCGCCAGCAGCACAAGCACCACGGCAGGCAGCAATACCAAATCCAAAAGCAGCGCGTCGCTGCGCCAAACCGTCACAGCGGCAAAAAACGCCGTGATGGGCACAAGCGCCAGCAGCACAAACAGCCCGCACGCACCCGCCTCACCCACGGCAAAATCCGCGTTGAAACGTGTATTCAAGCATAGCTTCACGGCGTTGGCAAAGGCATCCATGCCGCGCAGGAAGTCCCGCTGCACCAAAAACAGCAGCACCAGATACCCCACGGCCAGCGCCAGCACAGCCCCGCGCTTGGCAGCGGCAGGCAGCGGCGCATAGCACAGCGCCAGCCACAAGGCGCACAGCGCCGCCGCGCCGGGCCAGATCCAGGCGGGCAGCGCCAGCGAAAACGCGCTGTTCACCGCCGCCAGCAGCCCCAGCGTCAGCAGCAAAAGTATCGAGAAATCCACGCAGCCACGCAGAACAGGCCGTGCCGCCGCACCCGGCTGGGGCAGCAGCACGCGGTCCACAAATTCCAGCCCGGTGTCCGGGTCAGCGGCCTTGCGGCGGGTCAGGGTGCGCAGCCGGGTCACAGCCGCCCGCCCAAAATGCAGCACGGGCGGCGGGGTGCCGCCATCCTCGGCCAGCATCGTGCCGGCCGGGTCGGCACGGTAGGTCGTGCCCAGCGGCTCCCGCACGGTCAGCTCGTCCACCTTGGCCGTCAATTTCCAGTGGATTTGTTTTAAGGGATCCCCCACACGGTAGGGGCGCAGGTCGTAGACGCCGTCGGCAATGTCCTGTCCCGCGCGGCTCTCCTGCTCGGCGCGGTTCTGCGGTGTATTGCCCGCGCCGTCGGCCTCTCCCTCGGCGGGCGGCAGCACGCATAGCTCCCACGTTTGGCCGTCCGGCGGGCAGTCCGCCGCAAACAGACCCAAGTGGTCCCGCACCGTCAGCTTTTGCAGTTTGAACCGCCACAGCCCGCTTTTGGCGGCCCGCAGCGTCACCCGCAGGTCGGCGCGGCCACCCGGGGCCAGCATGGCGGCACAGGGCAGCTCGATGGCCGTACCGCTCTCGGCATCCTCGGCCCGCAGCACGGCCCGCAGTTCAGGCACGGTGCGCCGCCCGGCGCTTTGCAGGTGCACGGTCACGGCAAATGCCTCGCCGGGGCGCACCGGTTTGGCGGGCAGCTGCAAGGCCGCCGTCACCTGCCGCCGCAGCGTGCGGGCGTCCCACCACAAAAACGCGGTGAACACCATCGCCAGCGCCAGCAGGAACACCACAAACGGCGCACGGCTGACCGCGGCGGCGCAAAACAGCACGGCCAGCAGCAGGCCGCAGCCCACCTTACCTGCCATGGGTCGGTTTCTCCGGGCGGGGGCGCGGCACAGTGTGCAGCACGTCGGCGATCACGTTTTCCACCGTCTCCCCGCCGGCGCGGGCCTGCTCGGTCAGGCTCAGGCGGTGGTGCGCGGTGTCGGCAAAAATCGCGGTCACATCCTGGGGCACGACAAACTCCCGCCCTGAGAGGTACGCCGCGGCCCGCGCCATACCGGCCACGGCCAGCGACGCACGGGGGCTAAGCCCCAGCGCCAGCCGTGCGTCCTTGCGGGTCGCCTGGGAAAGCTCTACGATATACCGCAAAATTTCATCGCTCATATAAATGTTGTCCACCTCGGCCTGCATGGTCAGCAGGTCGTTCTGGTTCATGACCGGCTGCACACGGTCCAGCAGACCGTGGCGCGGCTGGCGTGTCAAAATCTCCATTTCGGCCTCGGTGTCGGGGTAGCCCATGACCACGCAGACCATAAAACGGTCGAGCTGCGACTCCGGCAGCATCTGCGTACCGATCGAGCCAACCGGGTTTTCCGTCGCCATGACGGTGAAGGGCTGGGGCAGCTTGCGGGTCACGCCGTCCACCGTCACCGCACCTTCCTCCATGACTTCCAGCAGGGCGGATTGGGTGCGGGCGCTGGTACGGTTGATCTCATCGGCCAAAAACAGGTTACAGGCCACCGCGCCGGGGTGGTAAACGAACTTGCCGGTTTCTTTTTGGTACAGCGAAAAACCCACAATATCAGACGGTAATACGTCCGGTGTGAACTGTACGCGGTTCTGGGTCAGCTGCATAGCGCGGGCAAACGCCTGGGCCAGTGTGGTTTTGCCCACGCCGGGGATATCCTCCACCAGCACATGGCCGCGGGCCAGCATTGCCATCATGATTTTCAAAATTGCTTCGGGCTTGCCCAGTACGGCCTTGCCCACCTCGGCCGTCACGGCCAGCGCTTTTTCTCGTGTCTGCATCGGTCAGTCCTTTCTGTGGCGGCGCAGGATCAGCCCGCACCCCACCACGGCGGCAATCAGCACAATTCCTGCCCACAGGGCGTTGTTTTCCAGCCAGATCATCCAGTTGGAGTACGCCCCGCCCGCATCCTCGCCGCTGCCCTCGTTCGGCAGCGGGCTGATGCTCTCGGGCGCGATCTCCTCCACGGCGGCGGTGCCGTCGGGGCTTTCCACCGTCACCTGGCGGGGCGCGGCGTCCCAGCTGCCCGCGCACTCGGCCAAATCTTCCTCATGGGTGGCGGGGGCGGCGTCGGGGTCGCGCTCGGCAATGACCAGGTAGCGCTGGGTGTTCTGGGTGTAGGGGTGGCAGGTCGTCAAGGTCAACAGATCCCGTCCCGGCTGTATCAGTATCGCATTTATGTCGTCCGGCTGTATAATTTTCAGCTCACACACGCGGTAGGTCAGGGTCTCCCACGGCGTGGTCAGGGTGATTTTGTCGCCGATCTGTATCTGCTGCACGTTGCGCAGCATCTCCGCGCCGTAGTAGCCGCGGTGGGCGGCAATGACCGTGTTGGTGTTCGCGCCGCCCAGCGGCATCGAGGTCTGCCCCAGCAGTGCGCCGCCCCGGGCCATGTTTTCGGTGCTGGCCCCCAGATACACCGGCAAATCTAAATCCAGGCGCGGCACCCACAGCGCGGCGATCATATCATCGGGCAGGCCGTAGGCCGTCAGGTCAAAGGCGGGCGTCTCGTAGGCAAAGGGGTCCTTCAGCCCGCTTTGCCCCGCGGCGTAGATTTCCGCGTTGTAGGCTTGCAGGGCGTCGTATAAATCTGCGTAGGGGCGCGTGTTTTCGGCAGCCGGGTCGTCAGCGGCCACGGCGGCGGACTCGGCGGCAGACTGCACAAAGGTTTCCACGGCGGCGGTGCTTTTGCGGCGGGTCAGGTATTGGCTGACCGTCGGCTGCAGCATCAGCCCCGCGCCCACCAGTATGGCAAGCCACGCAAAAATTTGCAGCAGCAGGCGTTTCATCAGTCTTCCTCCTCGCGCTTTTTGCAGCGGTGCAGCAGCAAAAGCAGCAGCAGCGCCTCGCCGCCGATGATAATACTGCCGGTCACGCTGATCCACGGCCAGGCGTCCACCACGCGCTTGACGATGTTGCCGGTGTTCAATGCCTGGTACTGCACGGCCTGCGGGGTGTCGGTGTCCTCGTCCTCGCCGTTGTAGGGCACGCGCACGCCGCGCACCAGCATACGGTGGGTGTTGATGGCATAGGGCGTGCAGGTGACAAGGGTGCAGTAGTCTCCGCCGGGGATGATTTCCAAATCCTCGGTGTGTTCCGGCTCCACGACCTTGACCTGGTCGATCTGGTAGGCTAGGACTTCGTCCATGACGTGCAGGTAAAATTTGTCACCCTCCTGCATTTTGTCCAAATCGGTAAACAGGACGGCCTCGGCCAGACCGCGGTGGCCTGTCAGCACGCTGTGGGTGCTGTCGCCGCCAAGCGGATAGCTCGACCCTTCCAGATGGCCGACGCCCTTGAGCAGCACCTCATCGCTGGTGCCCTCATAAATCGGCAGATTGACGTCGATTTTGGGGATTTTTATGTAGCCCAGGCTCTCGCCCACGTCCATCAGGTCCACATAACTTGTGCCGGTGTCGGCGGCTTCGCCCGCCGCGTCGCGGCCCACGGCATTGCTGAGCTGTTCGTTGTAGCTGCGGGCCGCTTCTTTCGCAGCATCGAGCTTTTCTGTATCCATGGATTGGACGGTATCGTCGTAGCTGTCAATGACCGCCGACGCATGGCGCTGTGCCACCGCGTTGCTGACGACCGGGTACATCGCCACGCCGATGCCCGACAGAATCATCAGCGCCGCAAATCCAAGTTTTAATTTGCCTGTGGTATCCATAGGTGTGCCTTTCTGTTCGTGGGGGAAATATCTGTGGCAATTTGCAGGGGCCGATGCCTGCATCGGCCCGCAAGCCGCCCTTGTCAAAGACAGACTCCCCCGAGACGGGGGAGGTGGCGCGAAGCGCCAGAAGGGGAGCGGTGGCCGCCATCGGCGGCCGGAGGGATTCTGCCTCCCTTGTCAAAGGGAGGTGGCCGCCATCGGCGGCCGGAGGGATTTCTCCCCGCCATATCCCCTTTGCCTTATATTATACCCCCATAACCACCATAGGGGAAGAGCCAATCCCGGCCCTTCCCCTATGGGTTTACCCTTCTAATTATCTTTTGGTGTTTGCATCATGCGGTTTTAAGCGCGGTCGTTCTTCTTTTTCATGCTGAACAGCACCGCCACACCGGCCAGCACCAGCAGCACGCCGATACCGCTGAACAGGAGTGTGCCAAAACCACCGGTGACAGGCAGCTGGAAGCCCTTCTTGTTGATAATTGTGGTGGGCAGAGAGCCGATAGTTGTACCATCTTTGGCAGTAGTACCCTTCTGTATGCCGTCATTCATCACAGCAGCCTTGTCGCGGCCATTCGTCACTTCATCCGGGTCAAACGTTTCCTTGGTTTCGGCACGCTCGTGTTTAACGAATTTTCCATTTTCGTATTTGTTCTTTTCCGTCCACTTTGTCATGTAGGCAATGCTCAACTTTGCCTCAACAGGCTTAGCCAGCAGGTTGTAGCCGTTAACGGTCTTGGTCTCAACCAGCCAATAGCGGTTTGTACCGCCTGCCACATTCGGGCTACTGTTGCTCAAGCCTTTAAAGGTCAGTTCGCCGCTGCCCGCAGTAACACCATGGTCAACCTTTTTATAAGCCACAGACGTATTCGTAAAGCCGAGTGCCTTTGCTTGCTCTTCCGTCAACGTATCGGCCGTTCCTTTTGCAACCTCATCGTACAGGTCAAACTCTACACCATTCAACGCATTTTTGCTACCGTCTGTTTTAGTGATATCGATTTGGAATGTATAAACAACCGCCGTATCCTCAATTTTATTCCAATCGGTTTTAGTTTCAGTACCAGTATTATCGGTAGAAGTTTTCTTGGAGTAGGTCAGGTCAATCGTGTTGTGGTTGCCTTCGGTGGTAGTAACAGCAGCTTCCTTTTTCAATTCTGCATTGTACTTGATGTAGATAGTCTTACCTGCGTAAGTCTGATTGTTCAATTTTGCAGTATCAAATGTAATCTTGAAGCCGTCGGTCTCATATGCTGCAATGCCGTTTGTGCCAACCAGAATATCGGTGCTCGCAATTTCAGTCGTGCATTCTGCATTACTGTAAAACTTGATGGAATCCGTTTTGTCCGTCAGATTCGTTGGGGTATCCGTCAGGAAGAAGTTCTTCAACTTGCCAATATTGGCCGGGATAACCACTTTCACTTTGTATTCAATGGTATCGCCAACCGCATAATCAGCGCCCTGCTGGTACTCGCCTTTCACACGATCTTTTACATCCTTGTCCACATCAGGGGCATAGTTGTAAACCGTAACCTGGCTGCTTTCCGCCTTGTAGTCATCCTTATTTTCCGGCGGGGTCTCCGGCTGAGAAACTGTCACAGTTTTTCCATCCGTATTTGTAGTCACAACAAAAACATACTGTGCATCTTTGTTAATAATAAACTTGTTTTCGCTCTTATCAGCATAGCCAATCTCGGTAAAACGGTAAGTGCCCGGCTTCAAATTGCTGATTGTAACTGTGCCATCCGGGCCAGTGGTAAAATATTTATCCGGCTCATTAGATTCGATTTGTTTCCAGTTGGAATCAACTTCCATTGCATTTTCTTTGCCGTCAATCAAACGCTCCAGTTCAAACCGAACGCCTGCCAGCCCTTCGCCATGTTCCGTATCATTGCCGATAACGCCCAGCTTTTTCAGCGTGATTTCACCAACCGCCGTGCTGTTTTTCGGGTAGACGTGAATGTCATACAGCCAGCTATCTGCGCTCTTTGAATCATCTTTCGCCGTATCCACCTTCGTCATAGGGACAGAAATTAGGAACGGTTGAATAGCAGATGTAACTGCGGCAGGGGTCGTAGTCTCAACAGCAAGATACAAGCCAAGCTCCAAACCAGAAATAGTGGATACACCGTCCGTATTGGTGGCAGGCATTACAACGACACACTGTTCGCCCTTCCTGTTCGCATCGTCAAAGTTTTTCACCTTTGTAATATCAACTTTGCCGTCCCTATCCAAATAGTTTTCTGCTTTTGGCGTTGTTTCCGCTCCGTTATTATAGTAGGCAATCAGTTCGTCCTTGGTCATAACCTTATACAAGGTGAAAACCGCACCGGGCGTCGCTGTTGCACCATCAGGGATTTTGTCTGTGCCGACCTCTTCACCATTGTTGGATGTTGTTGCTTTGGTTGTATCAACCATCACGTACTTGTGAATCGTGATAGAACCTTTTTTACCAGTATCAATCGTACTAGTAGAAGGCGCTGTGGTCGTTGTATTTGCGTCATCCGCGGCGGCGGGGAGGGCGCAGACGCTGAGGGCCATTACGGCGCTGAGGACGCCGGTAAGGAAACGTTTTAGTTTCATCTGTCATAACCTCTTTCTTTTTAAGATTATCGTAGCGGGGAAATCGGGGGCCATATCAGGAACGCTTGCCCCCTTTCCGATTGTAGCGGAATACCAGCACCAGCAGCCCGGCCACCAGCAGCGGCAGGCCGATCAGCAGCCACAGGCTGGGGGCGTCCGCGCCGGTGTGCGGCAGCGTAAAGCCCTTGCGGTTGTTGATGGTCAAACTCACCGTGTAGCCCTCGGCGGGTGTGCCTGTAACCATTTTTTCTTGCTCCGTGCCGTTTATCCGGCATTTGCCGTTTTGCAGGGTAAACTCGATCGGTGCGGCCAGCAGGTTGTAGCCGTCCACGGTTTTCAGCTCCGTCAAACGGTAGCTGCCCTCAGACAGGTTTGTAAAACTGCACTTGCCCGCGTTGCCGCCAACAACCTTGGTCGTCCCGGTCATGGAACCCTTGCCGTCATTAAACGTCGCATCAACGCCCTTGCCGTTCAGCTTTTCCAGCTTGAACACCACGTCGTTCAGCGGCCCGGTTTTCTTGCCGTTCTCGTCAAGGCCCTGTTTGGTGATAGCCAGCTCATACACCGGCGGCACCTGCGTGTTGGTCAGGGTAAGCGATACCTTATTATCGTCAGCCGTTATGGTTCGCGTTTCACTGCCAACTTTGTACTTATAGCCACCCAGTATCAACGTGCCGCCCGTTGCGGTGTAATCGTCTTTTCCCGTTGCCGATTCCACCACGCGGTACTCATAATAGGTATTGTTACTGTCGCTGATGTCATAGGCATCCATGCCGGGGAACGTGTGTGTCCACGTTCCATTCGTCAGTTCAACTGCCGTGCCCTGCACATTTTCCCAGTCCGTATCACTCGTACTGCCCTTATGGCGGCGCTGCAATTTGATCCAAATCGATTTCGGCAGACCGGTGGCAAGCTCCTCACCTTTGGCATTCTGCCATGTCTTTTTTACAGTAATAGCGATCGGCTTGTGTGCCGTGTTGGTGAACACCACCCGAACGCCGGGTGTCGTTTTGCCGTTCTCGTCCGTCGTGTCTGCAACAATAGTGCCGCTGGCTTTGCCGTCTGCCAACTGTTCGCTGTCGTTCACGGTGATGCTCTTGATATACTGATTCTCCGGGGTGTGTTCTGTGATTGTAACCTCCGTGCCAATCGGTATCTTGTCCAGCGTAACGGGTATGCCGACTTTCACATCAACTGTTTCGGTTACTTTATCGCTGCCTTCCAGGTGCATACCGCCGATGTTCGAGTACTGCACGGTAAAGGTGTACGTTTTATCCCCCAAAGTATCTAGCTCGTCGTCCGGCACCTGTTTGGTGATGCTCAGCGAGCCGGTTTTGACTTTGTTGATGAATTTCACCTTCAACTTGGTGAACTGGTCTGTACCGTCCGGGTCACTGTACGAGCGGAACACGATGGAGTTTTCCGGCTTTTGGGTTCCTGCTGTGTAGCCGGTGTTCTGGATTTTCCGTCCGTCTTCTTCGCCCTCTTTGTACTTTTCCTTACGGCCATCATCCGGGGTTGTGCCATTGACGTGCATTTTCTGCGGAGCATTGGCTTGAACTTCAACGGTACTATCGCCTTGGTTTTGCGTGACGAGCTTGCCGTTCTCGTAGATTTCCCAGGTGGGGGCATACAGTTTCTGGTCGGCGTCCTCTTGCAGGTTCTCTTGCAGCGAGATATAACTGCCGCGCCGGAACTGGTCCGCAAAGGTGACGGTTTCGCCGTTTTGCAGGGTAAACGTGCCGTTGTCTTCCACCGTGTGGATCTTTTCGTCTTTGCTGGTGGTATACTGTGCCCCGACCGCTTCCTTCAGACCGCCCGCCGCTACCGAGCCGTAGTCCTTGATGGTATACTGCTTGGTCGTAAAGCCGATGCCGGAGCTGCCGCCTGCATCCGTTGTTGCCGTCTGGTTCAGTGCGGCATAATGGGTCGCCCAGTTTTTGATGCTGACCGTGAACTGGCGGGTGGACTTCGTGAAGTAGGGTTTCAGCAAGTCGCAAACATCGGTCGCATCGACCTGTTTTTCCACCTGCAGCTCGTTATGGTCCGGGAAGTTGAACGCCACCGCCATGTTGGACTCCCACATACCGCGCTCCATGTAGTACATGGTAAGGGTGTGCTTGGTGTTCTTGGGGAGCGTTATCTGGTTGTTTTCGTTGCTCTTCCAGTGGAACTGATAACCTGTACCATTAAAAGTTACGTTTTTGGGGCTGTTCAGCTTGGTATAATTTTTGTTGTTGCTCTCTTTGATGTTGCTGACGTAGGATGTAACGGTGTTGTTTTCGCCGCTCGCGTCCTTGCCAAACTCCAGCAGACCTTGCGCTTTTGCATGGGCACCGCCGACATCCAGCACCAGCTTGTCATCAATGAACACCCACACATCATCATCGCCGGAGAAGAAGAACTTGATGGGGACTTTCTTTTCTTCCCCATTCTCATCTCCTACTACGACCTGGCCGTCCTCTGTCAACGTAAAGTCAAATTGCAGTTTAGCACCGTAACCGTAGTTGTACTGGTTGACATGATCGCCTACATATTGGTTGAAGGGGAAGAAACCGTAGCCGGCTTCCTCACCATTTACTGTATTACGATTCTGGGAGTGTTTTTTTTCATCCTCATTTGTAGGGCTGTCAAGGTAATAGCCGCCGCCTTCGCTTGTATCTTGTTTCAAATACAGCGGCGTCTTGCTGCTATCATAGTACCAATACTTCGCTACGCTTTCCTTGGCATCGTTGTTTGTCCCCGCAAAAACGTTGCTCTGCTTAAAAGGGAACGCAACATCTTTGTAGACCTTGCCCAGTACAGCCTTTGCAGAGTTTTCTCCGGTCAGAAATGCTTCATTAAAGTGCGGTTCTGCCAAATCTGTTCCGTACAGGGTCGGGTTATGATTTCCGTCGCGCGTATCGCTTACCAAGCCTTGGAAGGTACTCGAATCAAGGCTATGGTTATAGTTAGTCTTACCATCTACATCAACGTTTGCATTGTTGACTGCCATAAACGTCCAATACAAATCCCTCGTTTCTTTGCCTTGGTTGCCCCATCCATACAGGCCAAGATTAGCAGCAATCTCGCTAAAATGCGCCTTGTCTATTTGATTTGGCTGGAAATGCCCTGTATACAACGGATACTGAACCTTTTTCTCTGGTACCGACTCCGAGTAATCCTTGTAATAATCGCTCAACGCGCGGTTAAACTGCTCAAATTCAACAAATGCTCGATGTGTTCGAGTGTCTTGGTAATCATTTTCTTTACGTGTTTTTCCGTTCAGCTCGTAGTCCGAGTAGTAGTCATACAGGGTACTGTCGATATACTTCACATCGTTTTGCGGCGTAAAGGTGCCGGTATCCAGCTTTACTATCTCAGCGTCCTCGCCATTAACCTTCTTGCCCTTTTCCACGTCGCGGATTGCAGATTTTTCGCCCCAATAGCCATCCCGATAATCGCCGCCGTAGGTAATGTCATCGCCAGTGTCCGCATAGAAGCACGGCTCTTTCAGATTTCCCCATGTCAGCGTGTTCGTTGCACGGCCATTGATATCTTTCGTCGGCGGGGTTGCTGTATCGGAGAACTGTACGTGCGTGTAGTCTTTCGGGACATTTACATACCAAAGGTGTCTTGACTCGGAACGATCCTCCAGCCGGGTCATCTTACCGCTCAACACTTTTAGGTCGGTCCCGGTCCCGGTCAGGATATAGTAGAGCTCTCCATTGTTTCCCGGCATTCCGTCTGCCGTTGCGGAATCGTTCTGGTACGACATATCCGAGAACGTCGCGTCAAAGTAAATACGTGTTGCGTTGGGCGCGCCCCACTGGACGTCAGACTGCCCATTGTAGATAAAGCAATCATTCGTTTTGGCGTTATACTGGAATTTACCTACATAATCCGAAGCAACATCATCGTTGTAGAAGTTATAGTACGTTTTGCCGATGGGTTTGCCGTTTGCATCGGTGAAGCCGACATAGCGGCAAGGACCATCCGGAATCGTGATTTCCTGAGAGACTACGCCTGCGGCAAGCGGTTCAATGGTCTTTGTCTCGCCGACTGCCTCGTATTTATCATCGACTTTTTTGTAGAACGTTACTTGGATACCGGTGAGAGTGCTCCCCGTTTTGTTTTGAAAATAGATTTTCTGGCCGGTGTAGGGCTGTCTCTTATACACATCTGACGCTGCCGAC
>OJOX01000342.1_pt1 | contig 19477 bp, 15 predicted proteins | sample 1598301 | NCBI WGS metagenome assembly OJOX01 (sample SAMN03922480, study PRJEB24848) | human gut metagenome | isolation source: stool sample | host: Homo sapiens | place: Germany | collected 2011-05 | reverse complement strand
AGTCCGGGGCGTAGCGTGCGGGCTCGCTGATCATTAGGTGGACGTCGTAATAAACTTCGGGCAAAGCGGCGTGCAGGCATTTCAGCACCGGCGCGCCGTAGCTGATGTTGGGTACAAAATGGCCATCCATCACGTCAAAGTGCATCAGGTCCGCGCCTGCGTCCAACAGGCGGGTGCAGTCGCTTTGCAGGTTGGCCAGATCCGCCGACAGGATCGATGCGGCAACTTTTGTCATACTCTATATACTCCCTTTGTGTAGTCCCTCTTATATAGCAGTATGTGCAGTGTGCACATATAAAAATATTATAGCCCAATCCGTCCCAAAAAGCAAGCCGCCCGCAGGGGGTGCGGGCGGCAGGGATGATTTGGAATTATGATTTGTTTTTATTCTCCCACTGGTGCACGGTTTGCAGCTGGAACTCAAAATCCCGCGCATCTTTGGCGAGCTGGCTGGACAGGATAATGCCCGAGATAAACAACAGCAGCGCCGCCACCAGCACAAAGCAGCAGACGATCAAAGTCGGGAAGCGCGGCACAAGCCCGGTCTGGAAATATTCGCCCAGCACCGGCACCATAAAGCCGATGCCGAACACCGCCAGAATGGCCGCCAAAATGCCGAAGAACAGGAACGGACGGTAATTTTTGAACAGCCGTGCGATGGTGCCCAGCACTTTAAAGCCGTCAGAGTAGGTGTTCAGCTTGCTCTCCGACCCTTCCGGGCGGTCGCGGTAGTCGATGACGACATTCTCCACCTGCATATTGCGCTGCAGGGCGTGGATGGTCATTTCCGTTTCGATCTCAAACCCGCGGGACAGCACCGGATAGGTCTTGACGAACTGGTAGCTGAATGCGCGGTAGCCGGTCATGATGTCCTTGATCTTGCCTCCGAACAGATGGTTCGTGCAGAAGCGGACCAGGTCGTTGCCAAAGTTGTGGAACGGCCGCTTATTCTGGGTGTAGTAAGTGCTGGAAAGCCGGTCGCCGACGACCATGTCGGCCTGGCGCTCGGTCACGGCGGCGACCATCTCGGGCGCGGCCTCGGCCGGATAGGTGTCGTCGCCGTCAACGAGAATATACGCTTCCGCGTCGATTTCTCGGAACATACGGCGCATGACATTCCCCTTGCCCTGCTGGTACTCGTGGCGAACAACGGCCCCGGCCCTGGCAGCCAGCTCGGCGGTGCCATCGGTGGAGTTGTTGTCATAGACATAGACGGTGGCATCGGGCAGTACGCGGCGGAAATCCGTCACGACCTTCTCGACGGTCTTGGACTCATTGTAGCAAGGGATCAGTACGGCGATTTTATCCATAATACTCCTCCGGGAAATTTACATCCAGAATTGAACAAGGCGGCTGACAGTGTAATAGAGCGAAGGGTTCAGCCCCTGCAGCCACGGCTCCATGGCGAACAGCGTGCAGAAGCGGTAAACGGCGGTGTATGCCACGGCGGCAGCCATGACCACGCGCAGCGCAGGCAGTGCGGCAGCGGCGGTGGCATCCCCCACGGCGGTGCGGCGGCTGAGTGCGCCCTCGGCACAGAACCAGCACAGCGCCGCCCCGACGAGCAGCACCGGGCTGTAATCCATCAGATAGCGGTAGAGCACCCCGGCCATTTCGCAGTCCACAACGGTCATAACGACCGTGGCGGCGATGCCGCCGTAGACAATGCCCGCCACGGCGCGGCGGCGGTGCAGACAGCGGCGGAACGCGGGCAGCAGCGGCAGCGCCAGCACCCACAGGTAGGGCGTGGCGGCCAGCATACCGCCGGTGAATTTCTCGCTGATGGTGCGGATGACGGCGTTCGTCTGGACGTCCGTCTCCCGCAGGAAGGGAAACACGCCCTGCCAGCTGGGCAGCTCAAACAGGCTGGTAAACACGGCAGGCCCGATGCGCACGGCATTGAAGCCACGCTGGGTCATATCGTTGCCGGTCAGGTTGTAGTTGGCACCGAAGTCAAGCGGCGAACCGAACCGCGCGGCGTTGTACCACATCAGCCCGGCGGCGACCGCGACCACCGGCAGGATAAAGGCGGCGGCCTCCCCTGCCCCGGCGCGGCTGCACAGCCGCTTTTGTCCAATGTACCGCTGCCAGAAGATGGGCACAGCCAAAAAGGCGAACAGCTCCATCTGAGGGCGGCACCCAGCCACCAGCGCTACAAACAGACTGCCAAAGGCAAGCTTGGTTGCAATGGCCCCGCGCTTTTCCACAGGGGTGCTGGCGGCGGAAAGCCAGAGCCACAGCCCCAGCATCAGCAGCGCCGCACCGCAGAGGATGGCGTACTCATAAATGTAGGGACGCACCAGCAGGTAATACAGCTGGCTGCCCAGCACCACAGCGGCCACGGCCAGCAGGTACGCGGCCGCTGTGGTCTGCGGGAACCACCGGCGCACGGCCTGCCCCACCACGCCGAAGCAGGCGGCGAGGAGCAGCAGCCCCAGAACGACCATGCAGGGCGCATAGGCCAGATTCTGGATGCCGGTCAGCGCCTCAAAGGGCAGCTGGAACAACAGGCACGGCACAATGCCAAAATAGACGTAGTAGCGCCCATTGTAGAAGGCGTGATCCCAGTGGATATCGTTGATCTGCGCCGCATCCCGTGCCCCGGCATCGTAGGGGTTCTCCAACGCCAGCAGCTCGGCGGGCGGGTCGGCCTCCAGATCCAGGCGGCCATTCAGCAGGCTGTGGGCCAGTGCGCCGTACTGCTGGTAGACGAAGCTGACGGTGCTCTTACCGTCCCAGAATGCGGTGTTGTAATCTTTTGTAGCAAGGCCGGTGTTGCCCGGCTCCCAGAAGGGCACAACCACCACAAAGGCGGCCAGAACCAGACCCAGCACGGCAGCTGCGGCGCGGTCGCATACATTGCCCGCCAGCCAGCGGCGGTGCCATAACCCGCTGGCCGGGCGCAGGCCATAGACAGCCAGCAACGCCAAAAATACCGCGATAAAACGCAGAGCAGAGAAATTCAGCGCCCGCGGGGCGTTCGCCGTGATGCCGCTGAACGTCAGCGCCACCGGAAACTGCGCGTAGGTGGAGTTGTACCCGGCGGCGGTCAGCGTCATCATACTGACATTGCCGGTCAGATCCAGGCTGATGGTGTGGGTGCGCGGGGCCTGCAGGCCGACCTGCCAGCTGCCAAAGCGGGTCAGCTGGGTGTTGGCCGCGTCAGTGCCCTCGATGGTGAAGGTGACGGCGCTGTCTGCGTGGAGCAGGTCGGTATCGTCATTGACGAGGCCGTCAAACCGCAGGTTGTAGATGGGGCGGTCGATGTTCAGAAACCGCAGATAGGTCCGGTCTTCGTCCAGCGAAATCGTGCCCAGCCCGCGCCCGACGTTGATGTTCTCGTCGAGGTAGTCAACGAGCTGGAACGGCTCATAGCTGTGGGTGTTGAAGTAGGCAACGTTGCCGACGAATACTTCCAACCCCAGCGCCGTGACGAGCAGCAGCGGAACAACGGCTTTCAGCCCCTTGCGGCCAAAGCTGCGCAGCCCGGCGGTGACGAAACCGGTCCAGCCGTTCAGCGCTGTGACGGCCACGAGACGGAACGCATTGAAGCCGATGGTCAGCCCGGGGCGGTGGTAGGCAAAGACCGCGAACAGCCAGGTGGCCAACCATAGGCCGACGGCCCAGACGATGTCCTGCTTTATGACGCTGCGTCGCTGAAGCTTTCCGGGCAAAAGCCCGAACAGCGCAGAGACCAGCGCCGTGAGGAAGATCGTTATCAGGAAAAACATGGGGCGCAGTCGGCTCCTTTCAGTGTGAATAAGGCTTCCCTCTCGGGGGAAGGATTTTATCACTGTTTCGCGTACTTTTCAATCTCATGCAGCCAGAAATCGGCGGTTTTGTCCCAGCTGTATTTCTGCAGGACCGCATCGGGCGCGGCTACGGGCTGGGCGGCCAGCGCGTCCAGGTCTACATCATAGTCATAGGGGTCAAAATACCGCGCTGTATCGCCGTACAGTTCCGGCAGGCAGGTGGCGTTTGCAAGTGCAATGGGCGCGCCCAAGGCCAGCGCTTCCAGCGGCGGGATGCCGAACCCTTCAAACACGGCCGGGTGCAAAAATAGCTTGCAGTGCTGCATCAGCGCGGCGTTCTCGGCGTCCGAGACATAGCCCGGGTAGAATACGTTGTGTGTGTCCTTGGCTTCGCTATCATCGCCGAAGGCCCGAAGGTCCTTGCCGCCTGCCACCACAAACGTCTTGTCAGGGTTGCGGCGGGCGACCTCGCGGATCCATTTGAAATTCTTGTGCTTGGCAAGGCTGCCGAGAGCGTAGTAGTACTCCCCTTTCTGGACGCCGGGCATCTTTTCAAAAATGCTCTCGTCGGGGGTCACGCCCTTCATATGCTCCCAGCCGTTGTAGGTGATGCCGATTTTATTCAGCGGGATGCCGAGCTTTTCGCTGATGAGGTGGCGCTGGTTGTCGCTGACTGTGAACACCCGCTGGGCAAACCACTTCGTGGACAGACAGTGTACCCAGAACTTGAAGCGGAAAAAGCCCTTGTCGGTGTCCATGACCAGCGGGCGGATATCGTGCAGCACGGTGACGCTGCGCTTGGTCAGCAGCATATCGCTGGCCAGGCCTACATAAAACGCATGGGTGCGGCGCAGGTAGGCGGGCAGCACAGCCAAATTGTAAAAATATTTGACCGCTTTCAGCGGCACCAGCTGGATGTTTTTCAGCTCCGGCAGGTGAATGGGGCGGCCGTCGTCGCGGTAGGCAATCCGCACATCCAGGCCGGTGCCCTCAATGAGTTTATCCAGCCGGACGACGGTCTCATAGACATAGCGCGGGATGCCGGTGATATTATCACACAGTACCGTGCCGTTGATGACGATGGGGTTCAATCCAGTTCCTCCTTCTCCCAGTGGGAGCAGTCGAGCAATTCCTGCTGCCAGTCGGCCATGCGGCGCTCGCAGTATTCTTTCAGCTCGCGCTCAAAGCGTTCCTCGCTGAAACTGCGGCTGTGCTCGCGAATTTCTTCTTTAGAATAGGCAACGCCGTCGCGCTCAAACCGCTCGATGCAGTCGGCCAGGCTTTCGACGGTCTGCTCTTTGAACCAGTAGCCGGTCTTGCCGGGCACAACGCTCTCGCACGCGCCGCCGCGGCCATAGGCCAGCACCGGCGTACCCGCGCTCTGGGCTTCCACCGGTGTGATGCCGAAGTCCTCTTCACCCGGGAAAAGGAACGCCTTGGCCCGCAGGTAGTAGCTGCGCACTTCCTCGTCGGAAAGGCCGCCGCCCAGAAATTCCACGGTCGGCCCGGCCATGGCCTTGAGCTTATCCAGTTCTCCCCCGCCGCCGATGACGACGAGGCGCTTGCCCAGCTTCGTGCAGGCCTGCACGGCCAGATCGACCCGCTTATACCATGTAAGACGGCCGACTGTGAGGTAGAAATCCTCTTTTTCGACAAAAGGTGCTTCGTTGATGTGGCAGCCGGGGTAGATCACGTCACTGTCACGCCGGTAATATTTTTTGATGCGCTGCGAGATATAATGCGAGTTGGCGATAAAATAGTCCACGCGGTCGGCGGCGCACTTGTCCCAGACGCGCATCTTGTGCATCTGCCCCGGCATGACGAGGCGGGCAAGCCAGTTGGCATTGGCGCGGTAGGTGTAGTAAAAATCCCACACATAGCGGATGGGCGTATGGCAGTAGCAGATATGCACGGCATCCGGCCGGGTGATAACACCCTTGGAGCAGGACGAGCAGGACGACAGCACAAGGTCGTACTCGGTCAGATCGAACGCCTCAAACGCGGCGGGCATCAATGGCAGCATGGCCTTGTAGAGCTTGTTGGAAAACGGCACCTTCTGGAACCAGCTGGTGCGGATATCGTAGCTCTTGAACCATTCGGGCATATTGTTGGGGTCGTACACAAGGGTGTAGATGACAGCATTGGGGAAAACGTGCTTCATAGCGTCCACAACGCGGTCGCCGCCGGCATAGCCGACGAGCCAGTCGTGGACGATGGCAACTTTCGGTTCCTTTTTGCTCATGACGGACACTCCTGTTCGGTAACGCGGGGCGCGTTACTGCAATTTTTCGTCGTTGACCATCTTGCCGCCGAACACCGTGCGGAAGATGATCTTGATATCCAGCGCCACGGTCCAGTTTTCGATGTACCAGATATCGTAGCGGATGCGCTCGGCAATGTCGGTGTCGCCGCGCAGACCGTGGACCTGTGCCCAGCCCGTGCAGCCGGGGCGTACCTGCTGGCGCACGAGATAGCGCGGGATTTCCTCTTTGAAGTGCTCGACGTGGAAGGGCACTTCTGGCCGCGGGCCGACAAGGGACATATCCCCCTTCAGCACATTGAAGAATTGGGGCAGCTCGTCGAGGCTGAACTTGCGGATAAAGCTGCCGAAGTGGGTCTTGCGGGGGTCGTAGTCGGTGGACCAGCCTGTCTCCTGCTGCACATTGACCCGCATGGAGCGGAACTTGTACATCATGAAGGGCTTTTTGTTCAGGCCGATGCGCTCCTGCTTAAAGATGATCGGCCCGGGGCTGGACAGCTTGACGCCGATGGCCGTGACCAGCATGATGGGGCTGGTCAGGATAATCAGAATCAGGCTGCCGAGGATATCCAGCCCGCGCTTGACGGCGGCGTTGAGCAGGTTGTCAAAGGGCGTCTGCCGCACGTTGATGAGTTTGCACTCGTCCAGCACATCGATGGTCGGCCGCGCGGGGAGGTAGTCGCTGTAAAACGGCACCATCGTAATGCGCACGCCGTTTTTGTCGCAGGCGGCAAAAACGTGGGGCAATAATTCGATTTCGTCGGCTTCCAGCGCCACGACGACCTCATCCACGGCGATTTCGTCCAGCTTGGCGGCCAGGTTGTCATACCCGCCCAGGAACTTTACGCCCAGGCCGGGCTCTTCCACTTTGGCAAGATAGCCGTCCACGACGAAACCGTAGTAGGGGTTATGCTCCAGCGCACGCAGATAGAGTGCGGCGGATTTGCCGCCGCCCACCAGCAGAATGTGGCGCAGGCCCAGCCCCTTGCGGCGGCGGGCACGGTCGACCCAGCGCAGGACCATCCGCTCAAACACGACGGCGGCGGTGGAGAGAATGTAGAACAGCGCCAGCACAATGCGGGAGTAGTCGTCCAAGTGCAGTAAATACAGCGCACCAATGAAAATCAAGAGGCCCGCTGCGTTGATAACGGCAATTTTGGTGCAGCGCTCGGCCAGGCCGTGCAGCCGCGCATTGTTGTAAATGCCCGCCACCCAGTAGATGAGCACCAGCACCAGCGACGTGGCCAGCCCGGCAATGATGTTGCGGGGATCCTGCGCCACGGCCAGGGCCGGGCCGGCACCGCCGGGCTCAAAATAGCGGACATAATTAAAACGAATATAGTTGGCAAGCAGAAAGCCCACAAACAGCAGCGCTGCATCCAGCAGCACAAACAGCAGGCTTTTAAAGCGTTGGTTTTTTTCCAGCAAGGGTAGCCTCCGTGAAACAAGTAGAAGTAAACAATCTATTCTACCATATTTCTACTGTTATTGCAAATCAGCGGTACAATTCCTGCAGCTGATCCAAGGTCTTTTTCATCTCGGCGCGGACCTCCGGCGGGCCGGAGACGACGACGCCGGTGCCAAAACCGGCCACCCAGCCGAAAAACTGCGGGCTGACCTGAATCTCGGCGGTCATTGTGAAATGCTCGCCGTCGGGGCAGGGCGTTAAGATCGGCCCGGTGCCGAACCGATCGATCATCGCCCCGGCAAAGCGGTTCTCGCACAGGAGCGTCACCCGCTTCAGGGGGCCGTTGAACATGCCGAACATCTGCTGCATATAGGCATTCACGTCAAAATTTGCGTATTCCTCGGCACCTTCGCGGGTGGTGTCGGGCAGCTGGTGGACGTTCTGCATCTTATCTACGCGATAGTGCTTGAGCCGCCCCTCGGTGTAGGCGATGAGGTAATAGTTGCCGTTCTCCCAAACCAGCACCCAGGGGCTGACACGGTAGAGCTGGCCGTCATGGCGCGGGGTCATCCGCTTTTGCAGGTTCCAGTCGCAGTATTTGAACTGTACCTGCTGCCCTGCCGTGATGGCAGTGTGCAGTGCATCGACGGTGTAAAGGATTTTCTCGTCGGTGCTCTTGATGCGGCCGCTGACCAGAACCTTGCGGTCCAGCTCCGCCTGCCGGTATTTCGAGGTGAACTGCCCCAGCTTGTCAATGAGGATTTTGGATTTGCGCGCCGTGATAAATTTGCTGGCGTAGACAGCGTCCACCAGAAGTTTCAACTCGGGCAGCTCAAAGGGAGTCTCGGTCATATAGTAGCCGCCGCCGCGGCCGCGCTGCTGCACGATTTCGTACTTGGAATCGGGCAGGTTGTTCAGCGTGTTCAGGTCATCGTAGACGCTCTTGCGCTCGGCCACGACGCCGTGCTCCTGCAATTCTTCCACCAGCTGCGGCACGCTGAGGGGATGTTTTTCGTCCGTCTCGCGGGCGAGAATCTCCAAAAGGACAAGCAGCTTGCGTTTTTGGCCTTCTTTGCGCGGCATAACAACGGCTCCTTTCCGGCAATATGCAGATATAGTCCTATTATACACCCTATAAAGGGAGAGGGCAAGAGGGACGCCGCCCCTTACAACTCCATCTCTGCCAAAATCTCCCCCAAATCTGCGAAAATATCCGTGGGCAGCATGGCGGTCATGCTGCGGCGGCGGGCACAGCGGTCGGCGGCAGTGCCGTGCAGCCAGACGGCGCAGGCGGCCATTTGGGCGGGGGTGCGGTTCTGCTTCAGCCCGGCGGCCAGCAGCCCGGCGGTCAGCCCGGCCAGAATATCCCCGCTGCCGCCCCGGGCCAGCCCGGCGTTGCCGGCGGCGTTATGCAAAAGCTCCCCGCCCGGCGCGGCAATCAACGTGCCGCTGCCCTTTAGAACGGCGACGCAGTGATAGGTTTCTGCCAGCCGCAAAACGGCCTGCTCCCGGTCGGCTTGTACATCGGCCACGGTGCAGCCCAGCAGTCGCGCGGCCTCGCCGGGGTGGGGCGTCAGGATGGTATTTCCCGGCAAGGGGTCCCGCAGCCTGCCCGCCGCAAGCGCGTTCAGTGCGTCGGCGTCCAGCACCGTACCCGCCCACGGCGGATTCTTGCCCAGCAGGGCGCGGCAGACTTCCCCTGCCCCCTCCCCCAAGCCCGGCCCGGCCAGCAGAACGGCGTGTTTTTCGGCAAACCAGCTGCGCAGTGCGGCGGCGTCCTGAGGGTGGATGCCCCCACCCGCCGCCGTGCGGCAGCCGCAGGCACAGCACTCCGGCGTGCGGGCCAGCACCATCTGCACGACCGGCTCCACACTGGCCAGGTACACCAGCCCCGCGCCGCCGCGCAATGCGCCCTCGGCACACAGGGCCGCTGCGCCGCGGTAGGCAAGGCTCCCCGCTGCGGCCAGTACACTGCCGTAGCTGCCCTTGTTGCTGTCCGCCTGCCGCCGGGGCAGCCAGCTTTGCACCAGTTCCCGCGTGATTCCCTGCTGCATCTTGCATCCCTCCGAGAATGTATTATAATAAGTATATTATAAAGCATTTGCGGCGAAAACGAAAGGGGCAGTTTGCATGATCCGCGCATTGGAAGAAATTTTGGCAGAGACAAAAAGCATGGTCTTTTTCGGTGGGGCGGGCGTCTCGACCGAGAGCGGCATCCCCGATTTCCGCTCGGTGGACGGGCTGTACCATCAAAAGTTCAAATACCCGCCGGAGACGATGCTCTCCCACAGCTTTTACGAACGACACACCGATGAATTTTACGACTTCTACCGCCAGAAGCTCATCGTACACGGCGCGAAGCCCAACGCGGCCCACCTGCGGTTGGCGGCGCTGGAGCGCGAGGGCAAGTGCAAGGCCGTTGTGACCCAGAACATTGACGGCCTGCACCAGGCGGCGGGCAGTAAGGTCGTGTATGAGCTGCACGGCTCTACCTTGCGCAACTACTGCACGCGCTGCGGCAAATTTTTCCCGGTCAGCTTTATTGAGGATGCGGCCGGCGTCGGCGACGGAGTACCCCGCTGCGACGAGTGCGGCGGCATCGTGAAGCCCGACGTTGTGCTCTACGAGGAAGGCCTGGACGAGCAGACGATGGAAAACGCCGTGAACGCCATTCGCAAGGCCGACACCCTTATTGTCGGCGGCACAAGTCTGGCGGTCTACCCGGCGGCGGGGCTGCTGCGGTATTTCCGGGGTGACAACCTTGTCGTCATCAACAAACAGCCCACCTCGGCGGACGCCATGGCCAATCTGCTTATCCACGAGCCAATCGGCCGCACGCTGGACCCCAATGACAATGTGGAGGCGTAATTTTTACACAAAAATCTATGGTTTTTTCAAAAAAGGCATTGCAAAACGCCGGGGATTTTTGTTATGATAGATTCGTAGCGTTTTTATAGGGAACAGTACATAGAGGGGGACGGTTTTATGGCAAACGCACTGACGGATTTTACCAAAAAACGTGAATTTTTGGTCTGTATGGACTCCGACGGCTGCGTGATGGACACAGTGCGCATCAAGCATTCGACCGTCATGTGCCCCGAGCTCATCCGCGTGTTTGCGCTGGATGATTACGCGGAGTTTATCACGGCAGCCTGGGACGAGATCAACCTGCACACCATCACCCGGGGCATCTCCCGGTTTGAGAGCGTGCGGCTGGTGTTTGACCGGCTGAAAAACCGCGGCATCGAGATTCCCGGCAGCGAGGATATTGCCGCCTGGGTCGATACCGCCAACGAGCTTTCTACGGCCAGCCTGCAGCGGGAGCTGCAAAAGACAGGCAGCCTGGCCCTGCGCAAATTGCAGGAGTGGAACAATGCCTGCAACCGCCGCATCCAGGCCTTGGAGCCGACGTTTGAGCCGTTCCCCGGTGTAGAAGAAAGCCTGCGCCAGCTGCACGCGGTCGCCGATGTGGCCGTTGTCAGCGCCGCGAACGAGAGCGCCATTGCCAGTGAGTGGAAGCGCTACGGCCTGGCCCGCCACGCGGATGTCATCTTCGGCCAGGAAGTGGGCAGCAAGGCAAACTCCATCGCCACAATGCTGGCCTGCGGGTATGAGAGCCGCAAGGTCATGATGGTGGGTGACGCTATGGGCGACGCCCAGGCCGCCGCCGCCAACGGCGTGGCCTTTGTGCCGATTCTGCCGGGCCGCGAGGCCGACAGCTGGCGGCGCTTGCAGGAGGAAGCCCTGCCGAAGCTGCTGCACGGCACCTTCAGCCCGGAATATCAGGCTGAACTGCTGGCCGCGTTGCGCAGCGCCCTGCACGGGTAAGCTAAAATACGCCAAAATTCGCGCCGTCACTCTTGTGACGGCGCTTTATTTATGGTATACTAACTATAATTATCTGCATAAATAAACAGCGCGTGTCATGCTGATGTATCGTAGGGGCGGGGCGCTGCGGAAATGCAAAATTCATCTGGGAAAAGGAGCCTCATGTATGGACTTATTACAGCAGGCCCGGGCAGAAATTGATATGGTCGATGCGGAGATGGCCGCCCTGTTTGAGCGGCGGATGTGCGCGGTGGCCGATGTGGCACGCTATAAGGCCGAGACCGGCAAGCCGGTCTTTGACGCCGCGCGGGAGGCTGCTGTGCTGGACAAAAACACGGCCCGCATCGCCGATGAGACGCTGCGCCCCTACTACCGCGCATTTTTAAACGATGCCATGGCGGTTTCCCGTGCGTATCAGCGGGTACAGCTGGGCCGGGACACCGCCGCCTATCAGGGTGTGCCCGGCGCGTGGAGCCATATCACGCTGCGGCGGCTCTTCCCCTTTGCGCGGGAATCCGCCTTTGCCACCTGGGGCGAGGTCTTTGACGCTGTGCAGAAGGGCGACGCGCAATTCGGCGTTCTGCCGTTTGAGAATTCCAGCGCGGGCGATGTTTCCACCGTGCTGGATCTGCTGTACACCCACCCCGAAATCATCGTTGCCAGAATGTGCGATATGCACATCCGGCAAGACCTGGTAGCTGTGCCCGGCGCGACGATGGAGACGATCAAGACCGTTGTCAGCCACCCGCAGGCCCTGGCCCAAAGCGGCGTTTTTGTGCAGCAGCACGGCTTTAAAACGGCCACCTGGGGCAACACGGCCGATGCCGCCCGCCATGTGGCTGAGCTGGGCGACCCCACCGTTGCGGCCATTGCCAGCGCCGAGACGGCGGAACTGTACGGGCTGCAAATTCTCTCCCCCGGCATCAACGCCGAAGGCGACAACACGACGCGGTTCATCGTCATTGAACGCGCCGACACCGCCCCCACCATGACCGGCGAGGGCCAGCGGCTGGCGCTGCTGTTCACAGCACGCCACAAGCCCGGCCAGCTGGCCGCCGCGCTGGATCAGATCGGCGCACGTGGCTTTAACATGGAGTGCATCAAGAGCCGCCCCCTGCCCCATGTTCCGTTTGAATATTATTTCTATGTGCAGCTGGTCTGCCCGGCGGGCAGTACCGGCGCAGAGTGCCAGGCCCTGCTGGACACCCTGACCCCTGTTTGCAGTACCCTGCGGCTGCTGGGTGCGTTCACCCTGGACGGTACGGAGAAATAAGCCATGAAGAAAAAGGATGTGCGAAGCATGAAACTAACGATGCAGCTTAAAAGCCGCAGCTACGATATTATTTTGAAGGCCGGCTGCCTTGCCAATCTCCACCAGTTTACCAACGTGCAGGGCCGCAAGGTTTTTGTGCTGACGGATTCCGGCGTGCCTGCCGACTACGCCAAGATCGTGGCCGGCCAGTGCCAGGACTCTACCGTCTACACCATCCCCCAGGGCGAGGGCAGCAAATGCCTGAAAGTCTACGGCCAGGTCTTGCAGGCCATGCTGGAATTTGGCATGGATCGGAAGGATTTGCTGGTCGCCGTGGGCGGCGGCGTTGTGGGCGATTTGGGCGGCTTTTGTGCTGCCAGCTATATGCGCGGCATCGATTTCGTCAACTGCCCCACGACGGTTCTGTCCCAGGTGGACTCCTCCATTGGCGGCAAAACGGCCATCGACCTGGGCGAAACGAAAAACATCGTCGGCGCGTTCTGGCAGCCGAAGGTCGTGCTCGTCGATTTTGACACACTGAAGACCCTGCCCCGCCGCCAGATCGTCAACGGCCTGGCCGAGGCGCTGAAAACCGGCATCATCGGCGACCCGCAGCTGTTCGCCCTGTTTGAGTGCGAGCACCCCGAGGAAAATATTGAACAGATCGTCTACCGCAGTCTGAAGTTCAAAAAGAAGATCGTCGAACAGGACGAGCGCGAGGGCAGCGTCCGCGCCTGCCTGAACTTTGGCCATACCATCGGCCACGGCATCGAGGCCGTGCGCGGTGTGCGCGGCCGCCGCACGACCGGGCTGTACCACGGCGAGTGCGTCGCGCTGGGCATGCTGCCGATGATTGAGGACAATGCTCTGCTCAAGCGTACCCGGGCGATCTACCGCACGCTGGGCTTGCCCACCCGCACCGGGGCCAACAAGGAAAAAGTCCTGGCCTACATGCAGCACGACAAAAAGGCCCGGGGGGATTCCATCACCATCATCAAGTGCCCCGGCCTTGGCTGCTGGCGCGCCGATAAGCTGCCGATGACCGAGCTGCCGACTTTCTTGGGCATAGATTGAGTGTGCAGGGGCGGATGCTTGCATCGACCCCTGCGGAGATATACAAGAGATAAACTTATGAAAAACACCTTTGGGAATACCGTCAGTATGACGATTTTTGGTGAGAGCCATGGGCCTGCGGTGGGGGCGGTGCTGGATGGCCTGGCTGCGGGGCTGCCTGTGGATGAGGCCGCCATCGCTGCAGCCATGGATCGCCGCCGCGCCCGGGGGGATGGGCTTTCCACCGCCCGCACCGAGGCCGACGCCGTGGAATTTCTCTCCGGCGTTTACAACGGCCACACGACCGGCACAGCCATCACCCTGATGGTCCGCAACCTGAACACCCGCAGCAGTGATTACGCCAAGACTGCTGACCTGCTGCGCCCCGGCCACGCCGACTACACGGCCTACGCTAAGTATGAAGGCTTTCAGGACGCACGGGGCGGCGGGCATTTCTCCGGCCGCATCACGGCGGCCAGCGTCGCGGCGGGCACGATCTGCGAGACCGTGCTGAACAGCTTGGGCGTAAAAGTCTACACCCACATTGCCGAGTGCGCGGGCGTGCAGGACGCGCCCCTTTCCAGCGCGGCGGGACTGGTGATGCCCGACCCGCAGCCCGGGCATTTTGCCCTGCTGGATGCCTCAAAAGAGGAGGCCATGCAGACGGCCATCCGCGCTGCGGGCAGCGAGGGTGACAGTGTCGGCGGCATTCTGGAGACCATCGTCACCGGGCTGCCCGCCGGTATCGGCGAACCATGGTTTGACAGCGTCGAAAGCGAGCTGGCCCACCTGATGTTCGCCATTCCCGCCTGCAAGGGCATCGAGTTTGGTGCGGGCTTCGGCTTTGCCGCCCTGCGCGGCAGCCAGGCCAACGACCCCTTCACGATGCGCGGCGATACGGTTGCCACTGCCACCAACAAGAACGGCGGCATCAACGGCGGCATCACGAACGGTATGCCCATCGTGTTCCGCACGGTGCTCAAACCCACGCCCAGCATCTATAAACAACAGCATACCGTGGATTATATCGGCAAGACCGACGGAGAATTGCAGATCAAGGGCCGCCATGACCCCTGCATTGTGCCCCGTGCCGCCGTGGTGCAGAACACCCTGACGGCCTTCGGGCTGCTGGACCTTTTGACCGTGCGGTACGGCACCCTGGCCCAAAAGCACGGCCTGCCCCAAGAGTAAAAGGAAGTGAACACTATGCAGCAACCGCTGTACGGATTGATCGGCGGCAAGCTGGGCCACAGCTACTCCAAGATCATCCATGAGCAGATCGCGGATTACACCTACGACCTGCTCCCCCTGCCCACCGAGGCAGAAGCCCGCGCGTTTATGGAAAAACGCGCGTTTGCGGCCATCAATGTGACGATACCGTATAAGCAGCTCGTCATTCCCTACTGTGACGAGGTTGACCCTAAGGCAAAGGCCATCGGTGCGGTGAACACCATTGTGAACCGGGACGGCAAGCTGTACGGTTACAACACCGACTACGCGGGCTTTGCTTACCTGGCCAAGGCCCACGGCGTGGATTTTGCCGATAAAACCGTGCTGATTCTGGGTACAGGCGGTACGCATTCGACGGTCACAGCGGTCTGCCGCGACGGCGGCGCAAAAGAAATTTTGACCGCCAGCCGCACCGGTAAGGACGGTGCGCTGCTGTACAGTGAGGCCATGCACCGCCGCGATGTGCAAATCATCGTCAACACGACACCCTGCGGGATGTTCCCGAATGTCGGGCAGTGCCTGATCGACCCGAAAGCCTTCCCCGCACTGGAAGCCGTGCTGGATGTAGTGTACAATCCCTTCCGCACCGAGCTGCTGCTGCGGGCCGAGGACTGCGGTGTGACCGCGGCTGGCGGCTTTGAGATGCTGGTAGCCCAGGCCGTGTTTGCGGCCGAGCATTTCACCGGCAGGCAGCTGGATACGGCGGCCCTCATCCCCGCTGTCAGCCGCCGTCTGCGGCACGAGCTGGCGAATGTCTCCATCATCGGGATGCCGGGCTGCGGCAAATCCACGGTGGGCGCGGCGCTGGCCAAGCGGCTGGGCAAGCGATTCGTGGATCTGGACGCGGAAATTGAACGCCGCACCGGGCATAATATTCCCGACATCTTTGCCCAGGAGGGCGAGGCTGCTTTCCGTCGCTATGAGGCGGAAGTGCTGGCCAAGGTTGCCAAGGACAACAGCCAGGTCATCGCCTGCGGCGGCGGGGTCATCAAAAATCCGGCCAACACCCGCGCCCTGCGCCAGAACGGCCCGGTGCTGTGGGTGCGCCGCCCGCTGGAACGCCTGGCTACGGGCGGGCGTCCCCTCTCGAAAGGCGGGGCTGCCTTAAAGCAGCTGGAAGCCGAGCGCACACCGCTGTACGAGGCCGCCGCCACCGCCGTTTTGGAGAATAACAGCACCTTGACCGAAGCCGTGAATAAAGCAGTAGAACTGTTTGAAGCGGATGAGACGCTGTAAAAGCCTTCCCCCGAGGGGGAAGGTGGCGCAAAGCGCCGGATGAGGGCAAAGTTTATGTGGCCTGCCGTGAAAAAGCAGTATTTGTAAGGCTTGCCCTCATCAGTCCGCTGCGGCGGACAGCTTCCCCCGAGGGGAAAGCCAAAGGTTTGTTTTATAGAGTAAAAAGTATATAAAAAAGAGGTTCCTCCATGATTATTTCCACCAAAAAAGGTACGCCCCAGGTTGAACTGGATCGCATCGTTGACAATTTCGAGAAGCAGGGCCTTTCCGTCACCTTGATCCGTGGCACGGATTACAACGTCTTTGGCCTTGTCGGTGATACGACGAAAATTGCCGAAAAAGACGTGCTGGCCAACCCCTGGGTCGAGAACGTGACCCGTGTGTCTGCCCCCTACAAGCGCGCCAACCGCCTGTTCCATCCCGAGGACACCGTCGTGGAGGTCAACGGCGTCAAGATCGGCGGTAAGTCCCCCATCGCCGTGATGGCCGGCCCCTGCAGCGTCGAGGGTGAGGCCCACACCATCAAGATGGCAAAGGCCGTCAAGGCGGGCGGCGCAAACTTCCTGCGCGGCGGCGCGTACAAGCCCCGCACCAGTCCCTACTCCTTCCAGGGCCTGGGTACCGAGGGCATCCTCGACCTGGTCAAGGCCCGCGAGGAGACCGGCCTGCCCATCGTCAGTGAGCTGATGGACGAGATCCATATCCCCGAGTTCGAGGAGTATGTCGACGTCGTGCAGATCGGCGCGCGCAATATGCAGAACTTCCAGCTGCTCAAGGCCGTCGGCAAGATGCACAAGCCCATTCTGCTCAAGCGCGGCCTGGCAAACACGATCGAGGAGTGGATCATGTCTGCCGAGTACATCATGGCGGGCGGCAACGAGAACGTCATCCTCTGCGAGCGCGGCATCCGCACCTTTGAGCGCGCGACCCGCAACACGCTGGACCTGTCCGCCGTGCCGGTCATCAAGGAAAAGACCCACCTGCCCATCATCGTCGACCCCAGCCACGCCACCGGTGACTACAAGTACATCGAGAGCATGGCCCTGGCTGCAGTGGCCGCCGGTGCGGACGGCCTGGAAATTGAGGTCCATGACGACCCGCCCCACGCCTGGAGCGACGGCGCGCAGTGCCTGAAACCCGATAAGTTTGCCGATGTGATCGCCAAGTGCCGCAAGGTCGCCGCCGCCATCGGCCGGGAGATGTAAATTGGACGCGAAGATTCATGTCAGCCGCCTGAGCGGCACAGCCACAGTGCCGCCCAGCAAAAGTGCGGCCCACCGTGCAGTTTTGTGCGCCGCTTTGGCGGACGGCACCAGCCATATCACGAATATCGAATACAGCAAGGACATCCGCGCCACATTGGGCGCAGCGGCCCAGCTGGGTGCCAAAATCACCGAGGAGCCCCACTCCCTGACCATCAAAGGCCACGGCACAGCGGGGGGCTTTGTGACGGTGACGCGCCCGGTGTTCTGCAACGAAAGCGGGTCGACGCTGCGGTTTATGATACCGCTGTTCAGCCTGACGGCCCAGAAAGTGCGCTTTACCGGTGCAGGGCGGCTGTTTGACCGCCCCCAGGCAGTGTATCAAATGCTGTTTGACCGCCAAGGCCTACACTTTGAGCAGACGCCCGAGGGCATCACGATTTTTGGCCGCCTGCGCCCCGGCGGGTTCACCCTGCCCGGCGATGTGTCCAGCCAGTTCATCAGCGGCCTGCTGTTTGCCGCGCCGCTGATGGACTCTGAGAGCAGCATCGAGGTCCTGCCCCCCTACGAGAGCCATTCCTATGTGGATCTGACCATCGACGCGATGCAGCAGTTCGGCGTCAAGGTGTCGGCCCGCGCCCGCAAAAACGGCAGCATGATGTACCGCGTGGCCGCGCCGCAGCGGTACACGGCCAGCAATTTTGCAGTCGAGGGCGATTACAGCCAGGCAGCATTCCTGGCTGTGTTGGGCTGCGTCATCGGCGGCATCACCATCACCGGCTTAAACCCCGACAGCCAGCAGGGCGATAAGGTCATTTTGGACATTTTAAAGCGCTGCGGCGGCAAATTTAAGGAAGTCGAGGGCGGCTACCACTTTGACCGCAGCCTGCTCAAAGCCACCGAGATCGACCTGGCCGACTGCCCGGACCTGGGGCCGATCCTGTTCACGCTGGGCTGCTTTTGCAGTGGCGAAACAGTCATCACCAACGCGGGCCGTCTGCGCCTGAAAGAGTCCGACCGAATCGAAGCTATGCGGGATGAGCTGCAAAAGATGGGCGCACGCATTGAGGTGGACGGCGACACCGTGCATATTCAGGGCGTGGCGCTCCACGCGCCGAACGCGCCGCTGTCTGGCCATAACGACCACCGCATTGTCATGGCGCTGGCCGTGGCAGCCATTGCCAGCGGCCTGCCTGCCCTGCTCTGCGGGGCCGAGGCTGTGGACAAGAGCTGGCCCGCGTTCTGGAACGTGCTGCGCGGCTTGGGTGCCAAGGTGGAGCTTTCCACGGACAAAACGAACGAATTTGACATAAAGGCGTGATTTTGTATGCTGGACAAAAGCAAGAATTATCTGATTGTCGGCCTGGGACTGCTGGGCGGCAAATACGCCCAGGTGTTGAGCCAGAAGGGTTACAACGTGACCGGCATTACCCACAGCCAGGCGACGCTGGACTATGCCTTGCAGCATGACTATATCCGCGCAGGCAAAAACGCGGATTTTGAGGATTTGATCCGGGCGGCCGACTGCATCGTGTTCGGCCTCTATCCCACCGTTTTGCTGGAATGGGTCGCGCAGTACGGCCAATATATCCGCCCCGGCACAATGGTGACGGACGTCTCCGGCGTCAAGCGCGGCGTGGTTGAGCCTGTGCAGGCTGCTTTGCCTGACGGGGTAGAGTTCATCGCCAGCCACCCGATGGCAGGCCGCGAGACGAGCGGCATTGCCCACAGCGCCGAGGTCAACTTTGCCCCGGCCAACTTCATCATCACGCCGACGGAGAAAAACACCCAGGCGGGCATCGACTGGTGCCGCGACCTGGCTGAGGCGCTGGGCTTCAAGCGAATCAGCGTACTGACCCCTGCCGAGCACGACCACATGATCGGCTATGTCAGCCAGCTGTGCCACGCGATCGCCGTCAGCCTGATGTGTGCGGCGGATAACTCCGAACTTGCGAATTACACCGGCGATTCCTTCCGAGATTTGACCAGAATTGCGCGTATCAACGACAAAATGTGGGCAGAGCTGTTTTTGTGGAACAAGGACAACCTGATTTCGGAGATCGATATGTTTGACAGCGCCTTGCAGGATATGAAGGAAAAGCTCGTCAACGACGACCGGGAAGGCCTGGAAGAGATGTTCCGCCTGTCCACCAAGCGCCGCGAAGCGTTTGATAAGAAATAAGCGTTGACGAAACGAAAGATTTGTGGGATAACATAAGGCAATACCGCACAATTCCCGCCTGACGGCTTAAGCAC
>OJOX01000316.1_pt1 | contig 20516 bp, 17 predicted proteins | sample 1598301 | NCBI WGS metagenome assembly OJOX01 (sample SAMN03922480, study PRJEB24848) | human gut metagenome | isolation source: stool sample | host: Homo sapiens | place: Germany | collected 2011-05 | reverse complement strand
GCCGCCGCGCTCCGGCCCTCCTTCCCCGGCACGGCGCTGCCGCCGGAGCGCACCCTCCCCTGCCTACCGCGGTGCCGCGCAAGGGGGGCTTTTTAATTTACAATTCATAATTGAAATTTTCCACGTTTCAATCTCCACTTCGATTTGCCTCTGGCGAATCGGCAGGACGTAACTCCACCCCGCGAGCCGCGGCCTGGGAACGGAAAACTTTTTACTTTTAAATATATGGATTTTCACCACCTTTCATCTTTTCATATAAGTTCTTTTTTGCTGCATTGTCGCCTATACTCTTTGGGGGAAATCTGGGTATGTATTTTGAAGTATTTGCGAAAAGTGAATTGTTCGGGAAAATTCAGTTCTTGTGCAATCTCTTTGATGGGTTTGTCGCTCTCTTCCAATAGGATTTTGGCATAGGTGACCGTAATCGATGCGATCCACTCGGAAGGAGACTTGCCTGAAGTATGTTTGATAATCGTCGAGAAATACCCCGGAGAGAGATTTGCCTGTTCTGCATACCATGTTACGCTCCGTTGGCATTTGTAGTTTTCGTGAACTCCGAGGATAAATCGATAGACGGTTAGCTCATGCCCGTTTCCCCTGCTTATTGCTTGCGCATTCCGGTGAATATTGCCGATTAGCACCTCCAGCATTACCTCCTGTTCAATTAATTGAATTTGACGGTTCAGCAATGCGCGAGCGTTGGATATGTGCGTGTCATTCACGGCTTTCCGTTGTTTTTCGATGTGTTCGCACTGTGCCGAGACGTAGGTTATTTCAAATTCCGATAACAGCCAACATGGAAGTTCCCGTACTCGAAGCGGGATATTTGCATCGGAGATGAATTTAAAAATCGGGTAGAATATTTTCAGATCGTCCACGAAGGAGGCCGATTCGAAGTCAGCTGTTGGAATTATATCCTGAATCTGAACCAAGGGGGATATGATGAAGAGCATACCGCGGGTCAGTCTGAATTTTTGTCCGTTGATAGAAGCTTCGGCCAAGCCGGATGTACATAGGAAAAGACCGACTTTACCCCAGTGTTTGAGAGGATTATTTTCTTGTATTTCATTATATTCCATGCTTTTCTCTTTTGTATCCAATCGTGAACATACAAAGTTAATAAAATTATGCAAATTCGTATATATTGCTCAATATGTCACAAAAATTGGCATTGATTCCATTTTGTATGCCGACTATCTTTGCAGCAATAGAGCATCCGGTCGAAATCGCAAAGGTTGCTGAATGAGTCCGGAATTCTGATTGTATGTAATAAACCCACATAAAAAATAAAATTATGAAACCTGCTAACAATGCGATGCAATGGCTGTATGACCATTGGATGAAGGCGACTCCGTTTCTTGCCTTCTACTCATTCATTCTGATTTGGCTCTACGTCAGGGAGCAGAATTACGCGCTCTTCCTCATTTGGATGCAGACGCCGATTTACTGGCTGCACGAGTTCGAGGAGTATATATGTCCCGGCGGCTTTCTCGACTTTTTCAACCGCAAACCACTTGGGTCGGGGCGGGGCGACTATCCGCTGACGAAGGTTGGTTCTTTCTGGATAAATATTCCGCTGGTTTATATTCTTTTGCCGCTCTCTGGTGTCGTTTCTCACTTTTGCGGCATCGAATGGGGACTTTGGACGGCTTATTTTTCAGCCTTGAATGCCTTGGCTCATGTGGTGATGTTTTTTATCTTCGAACGGAAATACAATCCGGGGCTGTTGGTAAGTGCTTTGGTGAATATTCCATTCGGCATCTACACGGTGTGGTATTTTCTCGCCAACGATCTCGTATCGACAGGTGTAAATGTAGCTAGCGCTTTGTTCGGTATTGTAGCTCAAGCTTCTATGATGATTTATGGATTTGCCTACCTTGTGCCCAAGATTAAACGGGAGAGGTTGAAGATGTAGGAATTACGGCTCAACCGGGAAGGCATCCGAGGTCTGTCGGATGTCTTCTCGTTTTCCGAACTGCGGAGGTATTTCTGACCTGCCGCCGCGCTCCGGCCCTCCTTCCCCGGCACGGCGCTGCCGCCGGAGCGCACCCCGACAAAAAACCTGCCCGCCGCGGCGCCGCGCATGGGTTTTTTCCAAAAATTTCAGTAAAATGCTCAAACCAACCGAACCGACCTCTGCGGAGCACTCCTCCGCAGAGGTTTTCGTAACCGGCAGGAAAGTCTCTCCGGGGTCCGGGGCGGCGTTTCCCGGGGATACCGCCCGTCCCGAACGTCCTGCATCTCTCTGCGATGCGCTCCCGGAGGCTCCCGCGTGCGATACCATATTTGCGGGCTTCCCGCTTTTTTCCGGCGGCTCGCCGTTTCCCGAGGGGCTGGTGCTTCCGGACGACGCGCAGACAGCCGCGCCCCCTTCCTTCGCCGATTTCGCCCTCGGGGTCTATCCCTTCCTCGAACTCGAACCCTTCCACCGGGCCTATTACCGGGTGCTGGAGGCCTTTGCCGCGGGGCGCGTCCGGCGGCTGATCGTCACCATGCCGCCCCAGCACGGCAAGAGCGTCGGGGCCACGACCCTGCTCCCGGCCTATGTGCTGGGTCTCGACCCCGACCAGCGGGTCGCCATCGCCTCCTATTCGGGGACGCTGGCCTCGAAATTCAACCGCCGCGTGCAGCGTATCCTCGAATCGCAGGAATACGCCGCCTTTTTTCCGGACACCTCCATCAAGTGCGGCGCCAAGCCACCGGGCTACATCCGCACGGCCGACGAGGTCGAGATCATCGGCCGCCGGGGCGGATTGCTCTCCGTCGGCCGCGAAGGGTCGCTGACGGGTAACCGCGTGGACTGCTTTATCCTGGACGATTTATATAAAGACGCGCTTGAAGCCAATTCGCCGCTCGTCCGCGCCAACTGCTGGGAGTGGTACACCTCCGTCGTGCGGACCCGCATGCACAACGCCTCGCGCGAACTGGTGGTCTTCACCCGCTGGCACGAGGAGGACCTGATCGGCACGCTCGCGGCGCGCGAGCCGGTCGAGGAGCTGCGCGCGTGGTCGCAGCTCGACGCGCTGCCCGCCGACCGGTGGCTGCACCTCAATTTCGAGGCCTTGAAGACCGCGCCGCCCACGGAGGTCGATCCCCGGCAGCCGGGCAGGGCGTTGTGGGAGCGGCAGCACGGCGCGGCTCTGCTCGAGGCCAAGCGGCGGTTGGACCCACTGCAATTCGAGGCGATGTATCAGGGGCGCCCCTCGGCCCGCGAGGGGCTGTTGTACGGGCTGAATTTCGCCGAGTACGACGACCTGCCGCACGAGATCGTCCGCCGTGCCAATTACACCGACACCGCCGACACGGGCGACGACTACCTCTGTTCGCTCTCCTATGCGGTCGACGCCGACGGGGTGATTTACATCACCGACGCGGTCTACTCGCGCGAGCCGATGGAGGCGACCGAACCCCTCGTGGGCGAAATGCTCGTGCGCTCGGACACGCGGCAGGCCGCGATCGAGAGCAACAACGGCGGCCGCGGTTTCGCCCGGGCCGTGCAGGCCCTTGCGCCTGCTGTGCGCGTCGAGTGGTTCCACCAGAGCGGCAACAAGGAGGCGCGCATCCTCTCCAATTCGGCCACGGCGCTCCACCTCGTGCGCTTTCCCCGCGGCTGGAACCTCCGCTGGCCCGAACTCTACGCCCACCTGACGACCTACCGCCGGAAGTTCCGCGCCAACCGCTGGCACGATGCGGCGGACGTCGTGACGGGCATCGTCGAACGCGAGGCCGCCGGCCGGGGACAGAAACGGGTCCGCGGCATACGGTTTTTGTGAGCGGGACCGCCGTATGACGCCCGTACGCTGTGTCTTTCCGGCGGGCGGCGGGGCCTCCGGGACGTGCGGTTCCCTTGTGCGAAGGGACGCGCAGCCAGATGACAAGCGGGAGGGCGGACCGCCCTCCGCCGAACCCCGCTTTTTAAGCGGGCAATGTGAAGCCTGCGTTAAATATGTTCCCGCGCGGAACCAAACGCCCCGATTTTCCGTACCTTGTTCCCCGTTACGTCACTTATTCTTTTAAGTAAACAGCATGAAATCATTGAAAATCGGAAATTTATGCGCCTCCATGCCCATCGTTCAGGGCGGTATGGGCGTAGGAGTGTCCCTTGCGGGCCTGGCATCGGCCGTGGCCAATCAGGGCGGTGTCGGCGTCATTTCGTCGGCCGGCCTCGGGGCGATCTATAACAACTACTCGAAGGACTACCGCGCCGCCTCGATCTGGGGGCTGAAAGAGGAACTTCGCAAAGCCCGCGAGGCTACGCGCGGCATCATCGGCGTCAATGTCATGGTCGCCATGTCCAACTTCGCCGATATGGTCCGGACGGCCATCGCCGAGAAGGCCGACATCATCTTCTCGGGCGCCGGGCTTCCGCTCAACCTGCCGTCGTTCCTCACGGAGGGCGCCCGGACCAAGCTGGCCCCGATCGTTTCGTCGGCGCGTGCCGCGAAGGTGCTGTGCCAAAAGTGGTTCTCGGAGTACAGCTACGTTCCCGACGCCATCGTAGTCGAGGGTCCCAAGGCAGGCGGCCACCTGGGTTACAAGGCCGACCAGATCACCGACGAGCGCTATTCGCTCGAAGCCATCGTTCCGGAGATCGTGGCCGAAGTCCGCGCCTTCGAGGCCGCGCACGGCTGCCGCATCCCGGTGATCGCCGGCGGCGGCATCTACACGGGCGAGGACATCTACCGCATCATGGAGCTGGGCGCCGACGGCGTACAGATGGGCACGCGCTTCGTTACTACCGACGAATGCGACGCCGATCCGGCTTTCAAGCAGAGCTACATCGAGGCGCACGAGGAGGACATCGAGATCATCCAAAGCCCTGTCGGCATGCCGGGCCGGGCCATCCGCAACTCGTTCCTCGACCGCGTGAAGGAGGGTCTGAAGGTCCCCAGAGCGTGCCCGTTCGACTGCATCAAGACGTGCGACGTGACGCACAGCCCCTACTGCATCATGCTGGCCCTCTACAACGCTTTCAAGGGCAGGCTCCGCAACGGCTACGCCTTCTGCGGCTCGAATGCCTGGCGTGCCGAGAAGATCCAGTCGGTCAGGGAGCTGATGGCTTCGCTGCGCGCCGAGTACGAAGCATTCTCGCTGAAAGACAAAATATTCGGGGTGAAATAACCGTCGCTCCCCTCCTATGGAAAACCCCTCCCGGCCGTTTGGCCGGGAGGGGTTTTCCATAGCCAGCCGGGATACGGCGCGCAGAGGACGCCCGGCCTGTCGTTTTCGCCGGTGAGTATCCGGCCGGTGCCGTATTGGGGGAAATGTTCATGGATGCGCAGGGCCAGGTCGCGGCTGATGCCGTTATTGCCGCGCCGGATTTGCCGGAGATTTTCACCCCCGCGTGAGTCCGATATAGTGGACAAAGGCATTGACCGAAAGCTCCGATTCTCCGATGATCTGTTCGAGGTGTTTCCAGTCTTTGAGGTTGCGTTCGCGGTTGGATTCGTTTCCATGGCGTCATAAGTTTGATCCCTCCCCGGCGTAAGACGCCAAAACGAACGCAGACTACTGTTGCATTATTCCCATGGAGACTCTGGTAAGTCTTGCTAAAAATAAGCACATATAGCCCGCGCCGTTGCGACGGCAACCCGCTATTGCGGACGTGGAACAAAATAATAAAAAATGCAATCAAACGAAGCCGCGCAAATAAAATCCGGTTTTGGGTAACCAATTCCGGATTTTTTATTATCTTTGCAAAGATGGAATTGGTTTGCCAATTTCGGCCGCTTTAAACCACAGGCTGCGGCCCGCCGTTCCGGAATACAACGAATTAAACAATTATAACAATGAAAACCAACTACGAAATCCGCTATGCGGCGCATCCCGAGGATGCGAAAAGCTACGACACGGCACGTCTGCGCCGCGACTTCCTGATCGAAAAGGTATTCACGGCCGACGAGGTCAACATGGTCTACTCGATGTACGACCGCATGGTCGTCGGAGGTGCCATGCCCGTTGCCGAGACGCTCCGTCTCGAAGCCATCGACCCGCTGAAGGCCCCCTTCTTCCTGACCCGCCGCGAAATGGGCATCTACAACGTCGGAGGCCCCGGCGTGGTGAAGGCCGGCGACGCCGAATTCGAACTCGGCTACAAGGAGGCCCTCTACCTCGGTTCGGGCGACCGCGAGGTGACCTTCGCGAGCAAGGACGCCGGGAACCCCGCGAAATTCTATTTCAACTCGCTGACCGCACACCGCAACTACCCCGACAAGAAGGTCACGAAGGCCGACGCCGTGGTGGCCCACATGGGTTCGCTCGAAGGGTCGAACGACCGCAACATCAACAAGATGCTCGTGAACCAGGTGCTGCCGACCTGTCAGTTGCAGATGGGCATGACCGAGCTGCTGCCCGGAAGCGTGTGGAACACGATGCCCGCGCACGTGCATTCGCGCCGCATGGAGGCCTATTTCTATTTCGAAGTGCCCGAAGACCAGGCCGTGTGCCACTTCATGGGCGAGGTCGACGAGACGCGCCACATCTGGATGAAGGGCGACCAGGCCGTGCTGTCGCCCGAATGGTCGATCCACAGCGCCGCAGCCACGCACAACTACACCTTCATCTGGGGCATGGGCGGCGAGAACCTCGACTACGGCGACCAGGACTTTTCGAAAATAACCGATTTGAAATAGCCATGTGCGGCTCACGGAGCCGCGCGGGCCGCAGCCTCCGGTCGCGGAGGCCCGCAGTTCGCGTCCTCCGCAGGCCGCACCCGGCAAACCCGTCTCCACAAAGAGGGGGGGGGCTTTACGGGAAAGCCGAATCGCGATCGGACCAGCCGGACAAAGCGTACGCCATCTCCCTCCTTCGGGAAGGGGCGGCAAAGGCGGCAAGAACGGCGGCCGAAAGCGCAGTACAAGGAGATATGGACAGATAAACGAATAACAAAACCTAACAAAATCCTATAACAATGGTAAACTTTTCACTGGAAGGTAAGGTAGCGCTCGTAACGGGCGCCTCTTACGGCATCGGATTCGCTCTGGCGACGGCTTTCGCCCGCCAAGGCGCAAAAATCGTCTTCAACGACATCAAACAGGAACTGGTGGACAAAGGCCTGGCCGCCTATAAGGCCGAAGGCATCGAGGCCAAAGGCTACGTATGCGACGTCACGAACGAAGAGCAGGTGAACGCCATGGTGGCGCAGATCGAAAAGGAGGTCGGCGTGGTGGACATCCTCGTCAACAACGCCGGCATCATCAAGCGCATCCCGATGGTCGAGATGACCGCCGCGGAGTTCCGCCAGGTGATCGACGTGGACCTCAACGCACCGTTCATCGTCTCGAAGGCCGTCATCCCCTCGATGATCAAGAAGGGCCACGGCAAGATCATCAACATCTGCTCGATGATGTCGGAGCTGGGCCGCGAGACCGTGTCGGCCTACGCCGCAGCCAAAGGCGGCCTGAAGATGCTCACGCGCAACATCGCGTCGGAGTACGGCGAATACAACATCCAGTGCAACGGCATCGGCCCGGGCTACATCGCAACGCCCCAGACCGCGCCCCTGCGCGAGCGTCAGGCAGACGGATCGCGTCACCCGTTCGATTCGTTCATCGTGGCCAAGACCCCCGCGGCACGCTGGGGAACGCCCGAAGACCTGATGGGTCCCGCCGTGTTCCTCGCGTCGGACGCCTCGGACTTCGTCAACGGACACGTCCTCTACGTCGACGGCGGCATCCTGGCCTACATCGGCAAGCAGCCGCAGTAGGCTCCGCATACCGTCTATGAAAACGCCCCTGCTTTCCGAAGCAGGGGCGCTTTTCGCTTTCAGGACAGGTATACCGCGCAGTTCAGGCCCACAGGGCCTCCAGACGCCCGGCGACGACCTCGTCCGTGATGTAATCGTCATACTCCATATAGCGGTCGACCATGCCGTTGGGCGTGAGCTCGATGATGCGGTTGGCGACCGTATTGACGAATTCGTGGTCGTGCGAACTCATCAGCACGTTGCCCTTGAAATTGATCAGCGAGTTGTTGAACGCCTGGATCGATTCGAGGTCGAGGTGGTTGGTCGGAGAGTCCAGCACGAGCGTATTGGGCTGCTGGATCATCATTTTCGCCACCATGCAGCGCACCCTCTCGCCGCCGGAAAGCACGCTCACCTTCTTGTAAATCTCCTCGCCGCTGAAGAGCATCTTGCCCAGATACCCCCTCAAATAAAGCTCCGAGGTGTCGGACGAGAACTGCGCCAGCCAGTCGACGATCGAGAGCTGGCTCTCGAACCAGGGGGCGTTGTTGAGCGGAAGGTAGGCGTAATTGATCGTCGTGCCCCACTCGACGACGCCCGAATCGGCCTTGTCGTCGCCGGCCAGAATGTCGAACAGCGCCGACACGGCACGCGGGTCGCGCGCCAGAAAGGCGATCTTGTCGCCCTTCTCGACCGTGAAGCTGACGTTGCTGAAAAGCCGTTCGCCGCCCACCGTCTTGCACAACTCGTCGACCCCGAGGATCTTCGTGCCAGCCTCGCGCCCGGGCTGGAAGATGATACCCGGATATTTGCGCATCGAGGGCTTGATCTCCTCGATGTTGAGCCGTTCGAGCATCTTCTTGCGCGAGGTCGTCTGCTTCGACTTGGCGACGTTGGCGCTGAAACGCTGGATGAACTCCAGCAGCTCCTTCTTCTTCTCCTCGGCCTTCTTGTTCTGGTTCTGCTGCTGGCGCAGGGCAAGCTGGCTCGATTCGTACCAGAAACTGTAATTGCCCGAAAAGAGGTTGATGTCGCTGTAATCGATGTCGACGGTATGCGTGCACACCGAATCGAGAAAGTGGCGGTCGTGCGAGACGACCAACACCGTATTCTCGTAGTTCGACAGGTAGTTTTCCAGCCACGCGATCGTCGTCCGGTCGAGGTCGTTGGTCGGTTCGTCGAGCAGCAGGTTGTCGGGTTTGCCGAACAGGGCCTGCGCCAGCAGCACGCGCACCTTCTCCTTGGCGCTCAAATCGCGCATCAGCTGGCCGTGCAGGGCTTCCCGGACCCCGAGGCTGCTCAACAGGTTGGCGGCGTCGCTCTCGGCGTTCCAGCCCTGCATCTCCGCGAACCGCTCCTCCAGCTCCCCGGCCCGGAGACCGTCCTCCTCCGAAAAGTCGGGCTTGGCGTACAGCGCCTCCTTCTCCTTCATCGTCTCCCACAGGGGCTGATGGCCCATCAGAACCGTGTCGAGGACCGTAAATTCGTCGTACGCGAAGTGGTCCTGCTTGAGCACCGACAAGCGTTCGCCCGGGCCGAACGCCACATTGCCCCTCGTAGGAGTCACCTCGCCGCTGAGCACTTTCAGAAACGTGGACTTCCCGGCCCCGTTCGCCCCGATCACACCGTAGCAGTTGCCCGGGGTGAATTTGAGGTTGATATCTTTGAAAAGAACCCGTTTTCCGTATTGTACCTCTAAATTCGAAACTGTAATCATCCTTTATAATCCAATTTTAACGGCACAAAAGTAGCCCAAAAGAACGAGGAAACCGCACCGAAATGAAAAAATCGGCCGAATCGCCGTTTTTCGGCCCGAAATCCCGGCTGCATGCGGGGTGTGTCCGAAGGCCGGACGGCGGGCGGCGGCTTCCGCTTCGCCGGCTCCCGGACCGGACAGCAGGCGGCGTTCGTAAAAAATTTCAATATATTCATCCGTTTCATAAACGAGGCCGGAAAAGGTTTTTCAGTAGCGATCGTAGCGAAAAGCTATCATTTGAATTACAAAACATTAGCAATCCGGGACACGGAAAATCGGCAGACACGGGGCGGAAAGCTAAAAAATCGCCCGAAAAAGTCCAATTTGACAATTTATTTAATATATTTGCATAATGTAGGATGCGGTTCGGCACGGACTGCGAACAAATTCGCCGCCTTGCCCTCTCCTGTCCTATATTTGCGAAATCGTTGTTAACCCATAATCTGAAACCAAAATCATGGAACAAACAAAAGTGCGGGAGTTGCAGGACGTCGTGATCCGCTTTTCGGGCGATTCGGGCGACGGCATGCAGCTCACGGGCACGCTCTTTTCCGACACTTCGGCGCTGCTGGGAAACGGCATCTCGACCTTCCCCGACTACCCCGCCGAAATCCGCGCCCCGCAGGGAACCGTTGCGGGCGTTTCGGGCTTCCAGGTACATTTCGGCGACCACCGCGAGCTGAATCCCGGCGATTACTGCGACGTGCTGGTGGCGATGAACCCTGCGGCGCTCAAAGCCAACCGAAAGTGGCTCAAGCCGGGCGCGACGGTCATCCTCGACGGCGATTCGATCACCGAAGAACATCTCAAGAAGGCGGGATTCGCAACCCTCGACCCGCTGGCCGAACTGGGTCTCGACGAGTACAACGTCGTCGTTCCCGACATCACTTCCATGACGCGCGAGGCGCTGAAAGAGACCGGACTGGACAACAAAGCCGTCGTCAAATGCAAGAACATGTTCGCACTGGGCATCTGCTTCTGGCTGTTCGACCGTCCGGAGGATTACGCCCTCAAATACCTCGACGGGAAATTCGCCAGGAAGAATCCCGCCGTGGCCCAGGCCAACAAACTGGCCATCGCGGCGGGCTACAACTACGCCGCCAACACCCATCAGTTCGCCAATAACTACACCGTGGCCCCGGCTCCCCGGGAGAAGGGAACCTACCGTTCGATCAACGGCAACGTAGCCACGGCGTGGGGACTCTGCGCCGCGGCCGAAAAGGCAGGCCTTCCGCTCTTCTGCGGTTCGTACCCGATCACCCCGGCCACGGTGATCCTCGAAGAACTGGCCAAGCGCAAGGACCTCGGGGTGAAGACCGTGCAGGCCGAGGACGAGATCGCCGGCATCTGCACGGCCATCGGCGCGGCCTTCGCGGGCAACTTCGCCGTGACGACCACCTCGGGACCGGGACTGTCGCTCAAGAGCGAGGCGCTGGGACTGGCGGTGATGACCGAACTGCCGCTGGTCGTGGTGGACGTACAGCGCGGAGGACCCTCGACGGGCCTTCCGACGAAAACCGAGCAGAGCGACCTCCAGCAAGCGCTCTACGGCCGCAACGGCGAATGCCCGGTGATCGTCGTGGCGGCATCGTCGCCCAGCGACTGCTTCCACTACGCCTTCGAAGCCGGACGCCTGGCTATGGAGCACATGACGCCCGTGATCCTGCTGACCGACGGATTCATCGCCAACGGCTCCGAGCCGTGGCGCATCCCGCAGATGAAGGACTACCCCGCCATCCAGCCCCCGATCGTGGACAAAGCCCCCGAAGGAGGATTCATGCCCTACGTGCGCAACGAAAAACTGGCCCGCGGCTGGGCGTTCCCCGGCAAAGTGGGTCTGGAGCACCGCGTGGGCGGACTGGAGAAGGACTGCGTGAAGGGCTGCATCTCGCACGACCCGGCCAACCACCAGAAGATGACCGACACCCGTGCGGCGAAGGTGGCGAAGGCCGCCGAGGACATTCCCGCACAGAGCGTCTGGGGCGACGCGGAAGGCGACCTGCTGGTCGTAGGCTGGGGCGGCACGCGCGGCCACCTGCAGAACGCCGTGGACGAAATGCGCAAAGAGGGCAAAAAGGTCTCGCTGTGCCATTTCAACTACATCAACCCGCTGCCGAAGGGGGTGCGCGACATCTTCGCGAAATTCAAGAAGATCGTCGTCTGCGAGCTGAACGAAGGACAGTTCGCCAACTACCTGCGTCAGAACTTCCAGGAGTTCCCCTACGAACAGTACAACAAGTGCGAGGGACTGCCCTTCACGGTCGCAGAACTTAAACAGAAATTCGAATCCTTACTGAAGTAACCATGGCAGACTACAAATACACCCCTGCGGATTTCAAAAGCGACCAGGAGGTACGCTGGTGTCCCGGATGCGGCGACCACGCCATTCTGAACGCCGTGCAGCGCGCGCTGCCCGAAATAGCCGACGCGCTCGACACGCCCCACAACCTGTTCACGTTCGTGTCGGGCATCGGATGCTCGTCGCGGTTCATCTACTACATGAAGACCTACGGGTTCCACTCCGTGCACGGACGCGCCAACGCCGTGGCGACGGGCGTCAAGACGGCCAACCCGCGCCTCTCGGTGTGGGTCACCACCGGCGACGGCGACTCGCTGGCCATCGGCGGCAACCACTTCATCCACGCCATCCGCCGCAACGTGGACCTCAACGTCATCCTGTTCAACAACGAGATTTACGGCCTCACGAAAGGCCAGTACTCCCCCACCTCGAAGCTGGGCAAGATCACCAAGACCTCGCCCTACGGAACGGTCGAGAAGCCGTTCAACCCCGGCGAACTGGTCATCGGCGCCAAGGGCACGTTCTTCGCCCGCACGATCGACATGGAGGTCGCCCTGTCGAAGGAGTGCATGATCGCCGCAGCCAGACACACCGGCATGTCGGTGATCGAGGCGTTGCAGAACTGCGTGATTTTCAACGACAAGACCCACTACGACTTCGCAGCCGACAAAGCCACGCGCGCCGAGCGCACGGTGACGCTGCGCCACGGAGAAAAAATGCTGTTCGGAGCCAACCGCGAAAAGGGCATCGTGTTCGAGAACATGAAGCTCAAGGTGGTGACCGTGGGCCAGGACGGCTACACGCTGGACGACGTGCTGACGCACGACGCCCACGAGCGCGACACCACGCTGCACTCGATGCTGGCGGCGATGAAATATCCCGACTATCCGGTAGCGCTGGGCGTGATCCGCTCGGTCGAGGACGACTCGGTCTACGACCGCGCCGTGGAGAAGCAGGTCGAGGAGGTCAAAGCCGCGAGCAAGATCCACTGCGTGGACGACCTGCTCCGCTCGGGAGCCACTTGGGAGGTGGAATAGCCCCCGCGGCCGGGAATCCGGCATCCGGACAAAGAAACGGCGGACCCTTTTTCGGGGTCCGCCGTTCGTTTCGGCAGGCGGGAGGGGTTTCGGCAGGTGGAGGAAACCCTCCCCGCAACCGGGAATCAATAGACATTGGCCGATCTGCGGACGATATTCCCGGCCGAGGCCCAGATGTCCGAGAAATCCTTCAGCGACGGGCTTCCGGGAGCGTTCCGCAGACCTCCGGGATGGCTTTTTCGAAAAAAGTTCAGTTCCGGAACCGATTTTTCGGGCCGAAAATTGCGGAAATAAAAAAATCCGATTATCTTTGCACCCACAACAAGGGGGATTAGCTCAGTTGGCTAGAGCGCTTGCATGGCATGCAAGAGGTCACGAGTTCGACTCTCGTATTCTCCACAAGCAAAAGGGATCATCCATAGGATGATCCCTTTTGCTTTTTCACGCCGTTGGGGTTCGGGCCGAATCCGAAATCGACACTGCGGAGTCATTGCCCGAATTGCGGCACTTTCGCCCGGAGCGAGGGCGAGGAGCCTTCGACACGGGGCCAGCCGCCGGCCCACTCCACCCGGTCGGCCATCAGCGCACGCCCCCGGGGATCGGCCCGGCTCACGGCATGGTAAAGAATCCAGTCCTGCCCCTCGTCGTCGGCAACGATCCGGGAATTATGGCCCGGACCGACGAAATCGGGATTGCCGTGGATCAGCATTTCGTGGTTGTTCTCCAGCATCGGACGACCCTGCCGGTCGACATAGGGACCGAAAAGGTGCTCGGAGCGTCCCACGACCGTCGCATAGGTGCTTTGCAGTCCCTCGCAGCAGCGGCCCGTCGAGGCAAAAAGATAATAATACCCGTCCCGCTTGTGGATATAGGTCGCCTCGTAGGCATCCCCGGCGATCCGCACAGGCTTGAAGCCCGGTTTGAGCGACAGCCCGTCGTCGGTCAGCTCCGCACCGTACAGCCCGTGGAAACTGCCCCAGAAAAGGTATTTCTTCCCGCCGTCCTCGACACAACAGGGGTCGATGCAGTTCCGAATGCCGATCTCGTCGCTGCGGAACAGTCTGCCCAGGTCGTCGAAAGGCCCTTCGGGACGCTCCGCAACGGCAACGCCGATGCCGCAGGTCCACTCGCCGCCCCAGCGCGACATCGAATAATACATCACGTACCTGTCCCCGAACCGGTTGATGTCGGGCGCCCAGATGCTGCCGCCCTTCTCGAACGTCGGGCGGGTCCGACGCGTAAAGGCTGTGCCGACGAACTCCCAGTCGACAAGGTTCCGCGAACGGAGGACCGGCACGTTGCGGACGCTTTCCGTCGCGTAAAGGTAGAACCATCCGTCGTCGGCCCGGATGAGGGTCGGATCGGGAAGGCTTTGATTCACGACCGGATTGAAGTATTCGCCCTGCGGTGCGATCGGACGCGCACCGACACCCTCGAAGGTCATCCGCACGGGCCTGATGCGCCCGTCGGCGCCGAACCGGAGCCGGTCGATGCAGGTGGCGCGGCTGTCCCGGCCGGTTTCCGTCAGCGGACGGCGGTGATAGACGATGTACCATTCGTCCTTGCCCGGAACCTGGATTACGGAGTGATGCCCGGCGCTCGTGGCGATTTCGGGGTCCTGCTCCAGGATCGTCCCCACACGCCCGAAAGGCCCGAACGGCGAGTCGGCAATGGCATAGGCGACCCGGTAGTCAGGACCGCCCCAGCCGCCCTCAGACCACATGAAATAATATCGGCCCTGCCGCTTGAGCATGAACGGCCCCTCGGTGTAACCCTGCGGCGTGACCTCGCGGTAAACCGTTCCGTCGTCGAACGGCACGACGCTCAACAGATCGGGCGCGAGCCGGACCATGTTGCAATGGCCCCAGCCGCCGTAGTACATGTAATACTCCCCGTCGTCGTCGCGGAAGACGAACTGGTCGATGGGCTGCGCCCCGTTCACGATCCGGTTGATCAGCGGTTTGCCCAGCGCATCGCGGAACGGCCCGGCCGGGGAGTCGGCCACGGCGACCCCGATGCCGCCCACCTCCTGCTCGCTGTGAATGTCGTTGCCCGCGAAGAAGAGGTAATAACGGCCGTTGGCATGCAGGACCGCCGGCGCCCACATGGCCTGCTTCACCCAGCGGACGGAGTCCGACGAGAGGACCCGGGGGTGCTTCTGCCAATGCACGAGGTCCTTCGACGAAAAGGCGTCGAGGAACGTCTGTTCCTCGTAAAGCGCCGAATAGGTGGGATAAATCCAGTATTCATCGCCGAAAACCACCCCTTCGGGATCGGCGTACCATCCTTTGAAAAGCGGATTGCCGCTTTTTTCGCCCGCTTCCGGCACCGTCTGCGCACGGACTCCCGCGCAGGCCAGCAGGCAGGCTGCCAATAACCAACTGTAACGCATCACTTTCTGTTTTAACGAACCGGGGACAGCCGCAGCGCACCCCGGGACACCGGTTTTTCGGAGCGTAAAGTTAGCGATAATTCTGCGGAAAACCCACAGCGACAGCCAAAAACGACAAAACGAAATATCCGGCCGTCTTGCAGACGGCCGGATATTCGCAACTCTGCCGGAAGGAGTTATTCGTTACGGAAAAAAGCCGTGACGAAAGGTGCTTCGAGCAGGTAGTCGGCGCACTCGCGGACGCTGCGCACGATGTCGTTGTAGCTCGAGCCTTCGATCTCGACGATGATGTTCTCCACGCCGGCTTCCCGCGCGTTGGCGAAGATGGCGTCGAAGCCCACCATGCCGCTCTGGCCGATCTCACGGCGGTCCTTGATGTGCAGAAGCTTGAAACGCCCCGGATACTTCTTGAAGTAGTCCACCGGGCTGGCCTTGCCCATCACGGCCCAGTATACGTCCATTTCGAACAGCACCTTGTCGGGATCGGTGTTTTCGAGCATGTAGTCCAGCATGACCTTATCCTCGATCTTCTCGAACTCGCGCGAGTGGTTGTGGTAGCCGAACTTCATGCCGGCGGCGGCACAGCGTGCCCCCACCTCGTTGAAATAGCGGCAGTAGGTCTGCAAATCCTTGAGCGTCGAAATCTTCCGCATCGAGGGAACCACGATATACTCCGCACCGGCGGCCTTGTGCGCCGCGATGCACTCGTCCCACCACGCGAGGGCCTTCGAGAAGTCGCCCGAGGCCAGCTCCTCGTCGGAGAGGTTGAGCGTGCAGTGGGTGGAAATCACCCGCATACCGGCGTCCTCGACATCCTTGCGGAACTGCTCGGGAGTCTGTCCGTAGAGCATTCCGTCCTTGTAACTGGCGGCCTCGACCGAGGTGTAACCCATGTCGGCGAGCTGTTTCAGGACGGGTTTGTAATCGCCCTGGCTCTTACCGAAAACCCCGATCAGGCTGCGCACCGAGTAGAGCTGGATGCCGATATCCTTCTTCGGGGCCTTCTTCGCCCTGGCGGATGCTCCGCCGGGGAGCATCGCCAAAGCAAGGAGGGCGCAGATGACTGCGAATAGCCTGTTTCTCATCGCAAGGAACCCTTAATCGAGAATCTTGACACGGATGTTACGGAACCAGACATCGTCGCCGTGGTCCTGCAGGCCGATGTAGCCTTCGTGGTTCTCACCGCCGCAGTTGTTGAGCAGCTCGAACGCCAGAGGCCACTTCTCGGGGCTGAACTTGCTGTTCTCCAGCATCTCGGTCCACTGGGGAGTCCACAGGTGGTACTCCACGACGTTCTTGTCGTTCTGGCCGTGTACGACGGTGCCTTTGTAAACCATGATCTTGGCCTTGTTCCACTCGCCGAAGGGATTCTGGTTCTGCGGAACGGCGGGGATCATGTCGTAGAGCGACGCCGACTGGCGGTTGCCGTCGACACCCAGCTTGGCATCGGGATGGTTGGCGTTGTCGAGCACCTGATACTCGGGGCACGAGATGTAGATCGGCTCGTACTTGGTCTTGCCGTCCTTCTGGGTCGTAACCTCCTGGGCCAGGTAGAAGATACCCGAGTTGCCGCCCTTCGAAACCTTCCACTCCATCTCCAGTTCGAAGTTCTTGAACTTCTTGGCGAAGATCAGGTCGCCGCCCTCGCCGGTCTGGGCCTCGCCGCCGCCCGAGCCGTTGAACTTGATGGCGCCGTCCTCCACCGTCCAGCGCGAAGGAGCCTTGTCCTTGCCGTAGCCGCGCCAGCCGTTGAGCGTCTTGCCGTCGAAAATCACATAGTAGCCGTCCTTGTCCTGCGGGAACGAGGCGAGGTCCACCTGTGCGTTGTCGACAACGGTGTATTCGGGAACAGCTTTCTTGGCGGTTTTCGCATCGGCCGTTTCAGCCGTCTTGGCCTTGCCGCCGGGGCCGCCGCACGAAACCAGCGATGCGGTCAGAGCCGCGCATACCGAAAATAAAAAGGTCTTTTTCATATTCTTTCTGTATTTTTTAGGTTTTACGGACAGGTTTGTTTAGCGCGGCATGGCGGGAAGCGCCCAGCCGTCGCGGTAGGTGTGTTTGATCAGCTCCTGGGCGAACTGCTGTGCGTTCACGGGGTCGGTCCAGGTCTTGTCGAAGGTCGGGTGTCCGTCCTTGATGTGGAAACCGTCCTTGATGACCGTCTTGATCATGGCATCGTCCGGAATATTCGTGAAACGCATGTTCGGACCGTCCCATTCCAGCACCTGGTTGAGGCCCTGGAGGCGGACTGCCAGCACGCCCATAACGACCATTTCGTTGAACGGTCCGGCCTCGCTGAAGTCCGATGCCGAAAGCACGCGGTCGTCGGCGTCCTCCTTGCAGGCGCGCACCCAGTCCATCTGGTGCGACTCGGTGATCTCACGCAGCACCTTCGGAGCCTCGGGAACACGGCCCGAAACCAGGTAGGGATCCCTGCCGTAGCAGCCGCAGATCAGCGTGTCCTTCGTGCCGTAGAAGATGGCGGCACCACCGTAAACGTTCAGGTTCTTTCCGGCGGGAAGCCCTGCGGGGCGCTCCGGCATCAGACCGCCGTCGTACCAGTGCACCTCGACCTCGGGCATGGCCACCTTCGGCATGTTGTCGCGGGCCGGGAAGATGAACTTCACGCGCTGTGCCGAGGGAGCGGACTCGTTCAGCAGCAGCGTCGAACTGCCCTCCACCTTGGTCGGATAGCCCAGTTTCAGACCCTTGAACACGGGGTGCAGGATATGGCAGGCCATATCGCCCAGCGCGCCGGTTCCGAAATCCCACCATCCGCGGAAGTTCCACGGCGTATAGGCGGCGTTGTAGGGGCGGTAGGGAGCCGGGCCGATGAAGGCGTCCCAGTTCATGGTCTTGGGGATGCGCATGTCCTCCTCGGGACGAGCCAGGCCCTGCGGCCAGATGGGACGGTCGGTGAAGGTGTCCACGCGGGTAACCTCGCCGATCTCGCCGTTCCAGATCCATTCGCAGACCTTGCGCACGCCTTCGGCCGATGCGCCCTGGTTGCCCATCTGCGTGGCGACCTTGTATTTGTCGGCCAGCTTGGTCAGCAGGCGCGACTCGTAGACGGTGTGAGTCAGCGGTTTTTCGCAATATACATGCTTGCCGGCGGTCATGGCGTCGGCGGCGATGATGGCGTGCGTGTGGTCCGCCGTAGCGACCATCACGGCATCGGCCGACTTGAGCATCTCGTCGTACATCTTACGGTAGTCGTTGAACTTCTTGGCCGCAGGATAACGTTTGAAAATGTGGTCGGCGTATTTCCAGTCGACGTCGCACAGGCCGATGATGTTCTGGCTCTCCAGGCCCTTCAGCACCGAAGCGCCGCGTCCGCCGACGCCGACGCCCAGGATATTGAGTTTGTCGCTGGGGGCCGTGTAGCCGAACTTCTTACCCAGAACCGTGCTGGGTACGACCGCTAAGCCGATCGCGGCAGCCGCTCCCTGCTTCAGGAACGTTCTTCTTGACATTTCTTTTGCCATCGTTTCGAGGTTTAATTTGAGTTAGTATTGGGGTTATTTAATGTTCTTTTCGATATTGTCGACCTCGTCCTTGAAGATCTTGTAGCCCTTGCCGAGGCCCTTCATCAATTCCGGAATCTTCGTGCCGCCGAACAGCAGCAGCACAACGAGCGCGATGATGACGATTTGTCCCACGCCGATAAATAACAGATGATTCATAGTTCAGGTAGTTTTAGGGTTATGCGATTGTCATGCGTGTTTGCGCAGCAGACCGTAGCCGTCCTTCATCGTGCGGCGGCGTTCGCGGATCTGCCGCAGGGTCTCCAGTTCCCCGATGGCCGGGAGGTCGTGTCCCTGTGCGTCGCGCAGGAACCGCCAGGCGTACTCCGAAGCGATCGCCGCGTCGCGGAACTCCGGGAGCGCCTCGCTGCGACGGCCCGTCTCGATCGACTCGGCGAAGAGCTTGCACAGGGTGTCGATGTTCTTGCCCCCGTAGGGCTGGATGAGGCGGTGGGTCTGCGTCACGCCGTGCAACTCGACGATCGCCGTCTTGAAGTCGTGCGTCATGCGGGCGATGCCCTTCGTGCCGATGATGTCCACATAGGAATTGTGCGTCTGCGTCTGGGCCAGCTGGCCGTAGACATGCCCCTGCGTGATGTCGAACACCACGCCGTTCTCGAACGTGCCGTGGCATTGCAGCCACCAGGGGTCCTTGTAGTTCCACATCCGCAGGGCCTGGGCGTTCCAGGTCTTGAATTCCGATTCGGCATACCAGCGCGCGATGTCCACGTAGTGCATGCCGCAGTCGTGGAACGACGGGCCTTCGTACTCGTGGCCCTCGCCCGGAGCAAGCCCCGGGGTCATGTGGCAGACCCGCACGATGGCCAGTTCGCCGATCTCGCCCTGGGCGATGAAATCTTTGATCGTATTGTGATACCAGGAGTTGCGCAGGTAGAGGTTCACCGTCGAAAACAGTTGCGTGTTCTCGGCCAGCTCGACGGCCTGCCATTCGTTTTCGATGCTGTCGGAAATGGGTTTTTCGGCGATAACGTGCTTGCCCGCGGCGAAAGCCCGCTCGATCTGCGACTTGCGCGAGTCGGCCAGGGCGAACAGCCCCACGACCTGCACTTCGGGATCGTCGAAAATAACCTGTTCGTCGTCCACAACCTTCGCCCCGGGGGCCAGCTTGCGCGCCAGGTCCCGCGATTCGGCGCAGACGTCGCAGATGTACGCAACGTCCCACCTGCCGCTTTTCTGCATTTGTTCGAGGTAGAAACCTCCCATTCTGCCGAAGCCGATAAGGCCAACTTTTACAGGATTCATCGTGTAGTCAATAAGGTCGGTTAAAAGTTAGGTTCCGCGCCGCGTCTCCCGTTTCCGAAGGAAAATACCGGCAGACGCACCGCATCGATTACAAAATTAACCCGAATAGGCTTCGGTTTGAAAACTGAATCGGAAAATGTAGAACCACTTTTGAACCATATCTTTAATTAACAATACCTTACATTTTAAAACAACCCGAAAAATGTAGACAATCTGGAATGGTCAGACGTCCGTTTTATGGGCCGTTCCGATCTTCATGACCATCTTTTCGAACTCCTCGCGCGAGATGGCCGCCTTGTTGCGCACCTTGGTCCGGTAGTTATAGACGGTCGACAGCGAGCAGCGCAGGAACGAGGCGATCTTCACGCTGTCGGTAATGCCCAGGCGCAGCAGGGCGTAAATCCGCAGCTCCTTGTTCAGCAGGTCCTCCGACTTGAGCACGATCCGCTCGTCCTCGGTCAGCAGGGCGTTGAAATCCTCGACGAACGACGGGTAGAGGTTCAGGAAGATGGCGTCGAAATTCTTGTAGAGTTCGTCCTGCTCGTCCTCGAGCATCGAGGT
>OJOX01000291.1_pt1 | contig 21637 bp, 27 predicted proteins | sample 1598301 | NCBI WGS metagenome assembly OJOX01 (sample SAMN03922480, study PRJEB24848) | human gut metagenome | isolation source: stool sample | host: Homo sapiens | place: Germany | collected 2011-05 | reverse complement strand
ACCCACACTTAAAGTCCATAAACGTTATCCCGTATCCACCCCCGTTTGCTGCTGCAAAAACCATCTTGCTATGCGAATTGCAATGTTCGATTCGCATAAAAAACTATTTATCGCAACTTCTCTGCTTATGGCACTATACGCCTCGACGATTAGAAAACTACATATCTCCGTTTCGTATCGTGTCGTCTATAAGCTCTGACGACTCGTCGTTCACTTACTGGAAAGAGAGACGAAGAGACGAGCAAAGCCGTGCCGCCGCCGAGTACCATTCGTAAACAAATGGCGTACAGAACTTAATCTGCTTCAAGCATCTGGATTTAAGTCTGGAAAACAAAAACCTCTCAAAGAACTACAGTGCAAAGATATGTTTTATTACTGAAAGTTAATAAATATATCCATAAATATTTTTCAACAATCTATTAACATTTAGAAAATCAGATGGTTGTTCGGTCGGTTGGTTAATGCGTAATTATAATGTAAATTTTTATAACTTTGCACTTTGAATAAGTGTCTACGGGACACAAGACATATTTTGTTGCAATACTTCCACGAAATTTGGCGATTTTATAAAGTAAGAGCAACACATCATCGATTGAAACAAAGTCGCGCCTGCATAAGGGCGTGGCTTCTGCTTGATTGATGATGTAGGTTTGCCAAAGCCTGTGGAAGTATCGAGGAAGAGGTCATGCCCTCTTTTTTTGCATGGACTTTGCCTCGGTTAACCGAAAACGAACATGGCAGGCGCAAAGATCGACAACATCTGTTTGGGCAATTGGGAAGTCGTCCGAATCTTCACGACCGACGAGAGTGGTAAACGCAATATCCTTCTGTTCGATCCCGGAGAATACCGGCTCGAATTTCCATTGCCCGATGTGGTACGGGAGTGTCGCGGCAATCGGGTTAGCACGGTGGCCTGCATATTCGACGCTACAACGAAAACTCTCCGCTTCAATCCTACGGCGTATCGGCCGAAAAGTCCGATTACGGGTGGTAATAATGCCATCTACCGGGTCGTCCGACTCAACGACGACGAGTTGTGCCTCCGTAGTCCCCATGACATTGAAACCTCGACCGAGGGAGAACCTTTTGTAACGATTCTGCTCCGTCGTATCCGGTAGGGACATTGTCTCACCGCATCCTGCCATCCGTATCTTATGTTTGCTTTCGAAGAACAGATAAGATGCGGATTTTCGGTTTCGATATATCACGGACAGAGCGAAGAGTAATTTCTTCGGAGTTCGAGGCGGCCGTGAATAAGGCGTTGACCGCCGACATGGTGGCCGATAAGACAAGCCGTCCGATCATCACACCGGAGGGCTCATTGGCGCTGACGGCAGTCTGGGCTTGCGTGCGGATTCTCTCCGAAACTGTCGGTACGCTTCCCATCCATCTTTACCGCCGGATGCCGAAGGGCCGCGAACGGCAATACGCCCATCCTTCAGCACATATTCTTCAGCGGCCGAACGATTACTCCACACGTTTCGACTTGATGCATTTCTTGATGATCTCCTGTACGCTTTGGGGAAACGGTTATGCCCGCATCTACCGCGATAGGCTTTACCGTCCCGTGCGGCTCAAATACTATCATCCGGCAAAGGTGACACCTGTGCTTACCGACAATGAAAAGCTGTTCTACCGGCTGGACAGCGGCGAGATGCTTTCCGTTTCGGATATGATCCACCTCAAGGGGCTTTCGACCGACGGCATCGTGGGTAAAAGTCCGATTGCCGTCCACCGCGACAACCTCGCACTCTCGGTCTCGGCACAGCAGTACGGCGAAATGTTCTTCAATCAGGGAGGCAATATGTCGGGTGTTTTCAAATATCCCTCGACACTCAAACCGGAGGCATATGAGCGATTGAAACGAGACCTTCTCGCGCAGTCGGTCGGTCTGCATAAGGCCCATTTGCCGCTCTTGCTCGAAGGAGGTATGACTTACGAGCGGGTATCCATTCCGCCTGAAGACGCACAGTTTATCGCCACGCGCAAATTTCAGAAGACCGAGATTGCCACGATCTATGGCGTGCCGCCGCATATGATCGCCGACTTGGAGCGTTCGACGAACAACAACATCGAGCATCAGGCGATGGAGTTCGTGCGTTACTGCCTCATGCCGTACCTCGTGCGACTGGAAGAGGAGTTCAACCGCAAGCTGCTCCGCGAGGACGAATTCGGCGAGTATTACTACCTCTTCTCCTTGAACGGTCTGTTGCGGGGCGATGCCAAGACGCGCAGCGAATTTTACAAGAATATGAACATCGTGGGTGCATTGTGCGCGAACGAAATCCGTAACCTCGAAGATATGAACTCCTATGAGGGCGGCGATGAATACTTCGTGCAGATGAATATGCAACCCGTAAAACAGGCAATCGATGGAGGAAAGAAAAAACAATAACGGAACGGTCGAGTTGCGGTGCCTGCTCTCCGACATCCGCATCGAACAGCGTGAAGGTGATACGAGCGGACGGACGGTCACGGGGTATGCGGCCAAATTCGACACCTGGTCGGAGCCGATTTGCGGCTGGTTCGTCGAGCAGATTCGCCGCGGCGCATTCGACGAGTGCGATACGAGCGATGCGATCATGTGCTTCAACCACAACGTGGACGACATTCTCGCCCGAACATCGAGCGGCACGCTGACCCTTGCGGTCGATAAGGTCGGCCTGCGCTTCACGTTCGAAGCACCTGCCACGACCCGCGGCAACGACATGGTGGAACTGCTCCGGCGCGGGGATGTGAACAAATGTTCGTTCCGCTTCATCGTGGGGCAGGACGAGTGGTTGTACGCCGATGAACAGAACGGCCTCGAATACGACCAGAGAACGATTGTCAAAGTGTCGAAGCTCTACGACGTGGCGCTGGTGGTCTATCCGGCCTACAGGGATACCGAAGCCTCCGTCCGCCACCTCGAAGAGCGCAAGGCCGACTACCTGCGTTCGCTACGGGATGAAGCTCCGGCCGAGGAGACATCTGTGGGGCCGTCCAGCCCGCAGTCCGATAACAACGATACGACGGCACGATGCCTGTCGCGGGATCGACTTGTGAGAGTCCTGAGGCTCAAACGTTGACGCCTCACGGAACACACTTAAAGATCCCACCCGCCTCCGGAGCCTGCGATACGGCGAGGAGGCGGTTTTTATATTACAGATATATTGTTTTTGGCATAAAAATCGTTATATTTGCAAAAGAGAACTATACACTCGATAATTATGACACATTTGACTATTAAAATTGATGAGGTTACTCCTGAAATTCAGAAGACTCTGAATTACCTCAAGACTCTATCTGGGGTGACTATCTCTACGCATAAAGAGGCTCAATCGAGGAGCCGTAGTGCGTGGGAGACAGCTATTGCGGAAGGGGCTGTGTCTGTCGATGCGTTTTTCGATGAATTGAATTCGAGAATTGATAAGTACCCATCCGTTCGTGCGTAACATTATTGTATCGAAACAGGTTCGAGATAAAATCGGCGAACTTGAATCTTATTTGTTAAATGATTTGAAATTGTCACATGATGCTGCTCGAAAGCGCAGCGACAGAATGCGGCAGTTCGTATATTCTTTGGCTCAGGATGTAGATTTTCCAATTTGTCGTTTTAAGCGATGGTGCCAATTAGGATACCGATGTGCCGTATTTGAGAAAGATTGGGTTTTCGCCTATGAGGTAGTGCCCGAAGGTGTAATTATCCGGGATATGTCCAATACGGCAATTCTAAAAGAATAAATTTTATATCATCCAAGGTATAGAAGGCGACTGAATAAGTCGCCTTCTTTTTTGTATATATTCATTCGGGACAAAGTCTCATAATCGGTCGTCGCTCGGAGTATAAGTTTGCCACAGATATAAATCTGAAATACTATGGGCAAACTGAAAGAATTACGCGAGGCGCGTGCGACGGTGTTCGCCGCCATCGACGAGCTTCGCAAGGCGACGGACGGCCGCGAGATGACTGCCGAGGAGCAGCAGCGGTGGGATACGTTGCTGGCCGATTACGACAAGGTCGACCGAAAGGTCGAGCAGGAGGAGCGCTTCGAGGAGCTGGAACGCCGTCAGGCCGAACAGAGCTACGAACGTCGGCACGCAGCTGAGAGTAACGACGATCCTGCGGAGTACCGCGGCGCTTTCGTCGAATACCTTCTGAAAGGAGAGAATGGTGTCTCGGCCGAGAACCGTCATCGCTTCGAGCAACGCGCCGGCATCACAGGATTGGCGGGCGGCGTCCTCGTTCCTTCGACATTGGCCGACTCCATCGAAAAGGCACTCAAGACCTACGGCGGCATGTTGGAGGCCGGCTCGGTCTTCTCCACCTCTACGGGAGGCGACCTGATCATGCCGACGGTGAACGACACCACGAGCAAGGCTACGGTCGTTGCCGAGTATCAGAAGTCGACGCAGAAGGCTCCGTCGTTCGGCTCGGAGACACTCAAGGCATACACCTACCGCACACCCATCGTTCCCGTGTCGCTCGAACTGTTGCAGGACAGCAGCTTCGATCTGGAATCGCTGCTCTCCGATCTGTTGGCAGAATCCTTCGGACGCGGCATGAACGAAGACCTCACCATCGGTGACGGCAAAGGCAAACCGAAAGGGATCATCGAGTGGGCTACGGCCAGCGACGCCACACCTGCGGCTTCAGCCATCAAGCTGGATGATCTCATCGACCTTATCCGCTCGGTCGATTCGGCCTATGCCCGTAACGGCCGCTTCATGTTCAACCGCAATACGCTCTATTCGCTGGTGAAGATCAAGGATACGACGGGTCGTTACATCTGGCAGGAGGGAGCACGGGACGGCACGCCGCCGACGCTTTTTGCCAAACCCTATACGCTCAACGACGATATGCCGGATATCGCCGCCGGTAAAGCCTCGGTGCTCTTCGGGGACTTCTCGAAATTCAAGATCCGCATGGTAAAGGACTTTCGGGTTATCCGCCTGAACGAACTGTTGGCCGAATACCTCTCCATCGGCATCTTCGGCTTTGCACGGCTGGACGGCCTACTGCTGAACGCAGGTACGCACCCGATCAAGAAACTCGTACACGCCGCTTCCGGAGCTTAATGCCATGCGCTATACCGAGATCAGAGCGAGAAACCTCCCGGTGTCTGCGGAACTTGCCCGCGCCCATCTTCGCATCGGCGACGATATGCACGACCATGCACTTATCGATGCCAAATTGGAGATGGCCGTCGGCATCGCCGAGGACATGACCGGACGCCGCATCCGCGACCGCTACGTCGAGTTCGATGTGCTTTTGGGCGCAGCGGAGGATGCCGTCCGACTCCCTGTCCGTACTGCCGCCATCGCGGAGGTCTCCTCGCCTGACGGTATCCTCACACCGGACGAAGATTACCTCCTGTTGGCTGACGACTACGATGCTCACTTGTTGCTGATCGATGCTGAGCGCTTCTCCGGAAGAAAGCTCCATGTGAAGGCTACCGAGGGGTACGATGCGGAGACGATTCCGCCGGCAATCAAGGCGGCCATCCTGCTCCTGCTCGGCACGCTCTACGACAACGAGTCGGACAATATCGTCGGGCGCTCCGTGTCGGAACCCTCCCTTACGGCGGAGAAGCTGCTCGCTCCGTGGCGCGTAACCCCTTATTGCGACTACCGTGTTTGATACCCGCATCGAGATCATGGCGCCCACCGAGGAGCGGGACGCCTATAACGAACGCCGCGAGGAGATGAGGTGCGTAGCCGTCTGCTATGCGCAGCGCACCGAAGCCGGCGGCCGGGAAAACCTCTTCGCCGGACGTATTCTCCACGAGAACGAAATCGCCTATACGATCCGTTGGCGACCGGGTATCCGCGCTTCGTACCAGGTGCGCGAGGGCGACATGGTCTACCGCATCGTTTCGGTGCATGAAGAGGGCCGTCGCAAGTATCTCCACATAAAGGTCAAAAAGAGCGATGCTGACAATTGAAGTAAACGGCTACCGTCAGGCGAAGGAGATTCTCGACGGCCTGCCCGACGGGATGCAGAAAAGCATCCTGCTGGCGGCGCTCCGCCAGTCAGTACGGCCGATGCTCACTTCGGCGCGGGGTAAGGTTCCGGTCAGGAGCGGCAAGCTCAAACGTCAATTGCGTATCGTCCGCTTTCGGGATCGCAACGCTCCGAAGACAGAAGTGGCCGTAGCTGTGAAGCCGGTCTTCGACAGATCGAAAAAGAGCGGTGCGGTGAACCAATACTACGGCAAATTTATTCACGAGGGGACGAAGGACCCGCGCCTCTCGCGCAAAGGCAAGATGCTCGTCTTCGAAAACAAACAGGGTGAGAAAATCTTCGTCCGCAGCGTAAAGGGCATTCGTGCGACACCCTTTCTCGAAATGGCTTATGATGAAAGCGGAGAACGTACGATTACGATCTTCGGCGACGAGCTGGCCTCTGCCGTCGAACGCTATGTTCAGAAACATTTTAAACCCGTCAAAGGATGATCGAAGATTTCAAGACAGCATTTATCGCCGCACTCGAAGTGGCCGCTCCCGAACTTCGGGGCAAGGTGCAGGCCGGGGCTGTGGATGCCGAGACTCCTGTTCCCTATGCCGCCTTTACGACGCCGGAGGAGACGCCCCTGCATACGAAGCATGGCATCGCCGGAGTGCAGACGCTTTTCGAGGTGGCGCTCATCCACGACCGTATGGCTTCGGTCGAGGCGCTCAAGCGCAAGGCAATCCGAGCCCTCGACGGAATAGCGTTGGCAGGAAGGCGTTGCCGCTGGAAATCTTCGGAATACAGCTACTACGCCGATTTCGATTTGCATGGATATATGATAACATTCAAAATCATTTAACATGGCAGAGAAGAAAGTGATTCAGGGCGAGGATATCATCGTTCTGGTCGACAACAAGACGACGCTCCATGCCACCACGCACAACCTGAAGGTGGACTTGGAGCTCAAGGAGCTTCGCACGAAGGATACCAACGGTAAGGAACAGTCGCCCGGCGACATCTCGTGGTCGGTAGACGGGGACGGCCTTGTGGTGGTGGACGACTCCATCGAAGATAGCCACACCTCGGAGGATGTGCTGGGCATCGTCCTTTCGAAGAAACTCGTCGATGTGGTAATCAAATCGCCGCTGTCGGGTCTTTCGAAGACCTACCACGGCAAGGCGTACATCACCTCGTTCTCGTTAGGCGCTCCGGCCGGCGACAATGCCACCTACAACTATTCGCTTACCGGGAGCGGCAATTTGTCGCCCCAAGACGCAACCCAGCAGCAGTCATGAAAGAGATCACGATCAACGGGAAAGCCACGCCGATCCATTTCGGGATGAAGGCCATCGCGGAGTTTACCAAACGTCAGGAATCGGACTTCGCCGAGAACATTACCACAACAGCTGCCATCGGGAGCATCGACAGCATCGTCGCTCTCACGGCCGTCGGGCTCAACGAAGGCGCACGACGCTCCGGCAGCGAATGCCGCTACACGGAGGACGACGTGTGGGACATCTTCGACGACGAACCGCACCTCGTGCTGGAAATCACGCAACTTTTCGTCGATAGTATTGCGCCGCTGACCGATAAGCTGGGTGGAATGGTAAAAAACGGACGTGCGGCGGCGCGGAAGAGGTAGACGACCGCCGCATTACCTACGAGCGGTGGTTCGCCATCGCCGTCGGTCAGATGTCCATGCGCCCGGAAGATTTCGATGCCCTCACGCCTGCGGAGTTCATCTATGCGTGGCTGGGCTGGTCGGAGCAGGAACAGATTCGCCAGCAGCAGGCGTGGGAGCGCGAACGCTGGGCGGTGTGGGTGCTTACCTCCATCCAGCTCGACCGCAAGGAGCGACGAGCGATGACCGAGATGTTTCCGCTCCCGTGGGAGACGGAAGCCACAGAAACACCGGAACCGCTGACCATGCAGGAGCGCCGCGAGCGTATCAAACGAATCCTTAATGCATTCAAACACGATGAAAAACAGTAAGACCATCTGTCTGCTCGTTTTGCTGCTGCTTGCCGCAGCGTGCGGCCCTTTGCGCAAGACGCAACGTCATAGCATCACGGACAGCACCTCGCTCGACCGAAGTGAAATCCGCAAGGCCGTCACCGACGTGCTGCACGAGTGGGGTACGCTCTCGCAGACCGTCGTGGAGTTCTATCCTCCGACGATTACTTCGCCGACCGAGCTTCCCGAACCGCACATGGTTATGCAGGACAGTCTCCCTGCCGAAGAGCCTTTACGGGTACAAACCATTATTCAGACGGCTCCGGCCGTACGGCGTATCGTTCGTACGGAGATTGCAGCCGATGCCGAACGCCTTACCGCCACGGACAGCACGGTGCGAAACGATATACATACCCGACGGCAAAGCGAACAGGAAGATGAGGTGGTTGAAAAGCCTCCTTCGTCCGTTATGGCGGTCAAGTGGATCGCCGTGGGACTCATCGCCCTTTTCCTGCTACTCCTTATCCTGAAATTCAAAATCCCGCGCTTCTAATTATGGCAAAAGCAAGACTCAAAACACCGATCAGCTATTACGGCGGCAAGCAGACGATGCTCAAATACATCCTGCCGCTCATTCCCGAACATAAGGTCTATACCGAAGCCTATTGCGGCGGCTGTGCCGTGCTATTCGGCAAGCAGCCTGTCAAGTGTGAAATAATCAACGATATGAACAAGGAGCTGATCAACTTCTACCGCGTGGCGCAGAGCGACTATCCGGCACTCAAACGCGAAATCGACGCCAGCCTGCACTCGCGTGACCAGCACACGCATGCCAAGCATATCATGACCCACCCGCAGTTCTTCACTCCGGTACAGCGTGCATGGGCGATCTGGATCGGCTCGAAGTTGGGCTTCGCCTCGATGCTCGACGGAACGTTCGGCTACGACCGCAGCGGCACGACAACGCTCAAACTCTTCAACGGCAAGGATCAGTTCACGGAGACGGTCTGTCTGCGTCTTGCACACGTTACGGTGGAGAGCGAAGACGGCAAGAATGTCATCCGACGGTACGATTGTCCGGAGGCGTTCCACTTTGTCGATCCGCCCTATGTGGGCTCCGACTGTGGTCACTACTCGGATACTTTCAACGAGCAGGATTTGGAAGAGCTGCTGGCTATTCTTTCGGAGGTAGAAGGCAAGTTCATGCTGACGATGTTTCCGCACGAGCGGATCCGCGAATACGTTTCGCGTTTCGGGTGGACGATACATCCCATCGAGCGGCAGATCACGGCCTCCAAGGAGTCCCGCCGCCGGCAGGAGGAGTGGATGGTAACCAACTACTAAAGGTCGAGTGACGCATCTGCGACGCCTGCCTCCGCAACCATCTTCAGCAGTTCTTCGCGGAGAGCTTTTGGTGTGACGTTCTTCCGGATAACAGTAAGAAACGAATGGCGGATTTCTCGCATGACGACCTCATCGGGGAGTGCTTCGAAGCGAAGGTCGTTCCAATGCCTCTTATTGAAGTGCCATGCCGGAGTGATGGCCGGGAATTCATCCCGCAGAAGAATGGCCCGGTCAGGGTTGCACTTGACGGGTAGGTACTGTGGACGTTCGAACCCATAGGCCGCGAACATCCTGCCGCCGACTTTATAGACGAGCCACTCCTCGCCGAAAGGCTGGCACTCCTCGACCGCAGGTAAAGAAACGAGATATTCTCGAACATCCATGATATCCATACCTGCAAAGGTATGAAAAAGATAACCGATAATAGCTTATTCAGCAGATGGAACTGAATGTCATATACAACACCGACGCCCTTACCGGCCTACGACAACTTCCCGACGAGTCGGTGGACTGTATCGTCACGTCGCCTCCCTATTGGCAGATGCGCGACTACGGTATCGGCTCGATCGTGTGGTCGGACGGTTGGTCGGGGCAGTTGGGGCTGGAACCTACGCGCGATGAATTCATCGCGCACTTGTGTATGATCTTCGACGAATGTCGCCGTGTGCTGAAATCCTCCGGCACGCTGTGGGTGAACTTGGGCGATTCGTACAGCAAACCCTACAAATACAACCGCCGACAAAATCCGAAGTGGAGCGAAAATTCGAAGAACAGCGATTGCCTTATAGACATCAAGGTCGATACGGCGCGTCACCGTATCCCCTCCAAGTCGCTCTGCAATATTCCGAACAAGTTCGCCGACGAGATGATTCTGCGCGGTTGGGTGCTTCGCAACGAGATCATCTGGTACAAGCCTGCCTGCATACCTTCTTCCGTCCGTGACCGCTTCACGGTAGACTTCGAAAAGGTGTTCTTCTTTACCAAATCGCAACGATACCATTTTGAGCAGCAGTTCGAGCCGTATGCCGACTCGACCTTCGGAAGGTATCGCCGCACGCGAACGCTCAATGGCAAGAGCGCAGACTATCGGAGGCTGAACGGTATCGGGATGCAACGGACGGTCGATCCCCGCGGTCGCAATATGCGGTGCGTGTGGCGTGTTCCTTATGAACCGAGCCACGAGGCGCACTATGCCATGTATCCGTCGCGGTTGGTCGAGACACCCGTCAAGGCCGGCTGTCCCGATGGGGGCGTTGTTCTCGATCCCTTTATGGGCAGCGGCACGACGGCGGTCGTCGCCCGACGGTTAGGGAGAAACTACATCGGCTTCGAACCCAATTCGGAATATGCAGCGATCTGCCACAAGCGGTTGACGCAAACGACACTCACGCTCCGAACCGATGAAACGCGGTTACGATAATCCTGTTCATATCGCTTCGTGTTCGTTCGGCAAGGATTCGATCGCTACGATCCTCCTTGCCCTCGAACACGGTGAGCCGCTCGATGCCGCCGTCTTCTCGGAGGTGATGTTCGACCACCGACGCAATATCAGCGGCGAGATGCCCGAACACATCGAGTGGGTCTATACGACGGCTATTCCTCGATTAGCCGAGTTGGGCGTCAAAGTCGATGTCGTTAGTTCGGAGAAAGACTATCTTACGTTATTCCATACAGTCATTGGGAGCGGTACGCATAAGGGTATGCTGCGCGGATGGCTTATCGGCGGCAAGTGCTGCGCCAACCGCGACCTCAAAATCCAGCCTATACATCGTTATTACGATAGCTTCCGCAAGCGTGGCGTCGTGCAGTACGTCGGCATCGCAGCCGACGAGCCGAGACGCCTCGCGCGGATGCAGGACAAAGGGTATATCCGTAAAACGAGTTTGCTCGCCAAGTACGGGTACACCGAGGCGGACGCTCGACGCAAGTGCGAAGAGTACGGTCTGCTGTCGCCTCTCTACCGAACTTCGCATCGGGTCGGTTGCTGGTTCTGCCCCAACTGCCGCATTTCGGTCTTCGTCGAACTGCGCCGCCGTCATCCCGAATTGTGGCGCGAACTGCAACTGCTCTCGAAAGTCGGAAATAAGTCATCCGAAGGCTTCAAATACGGGCAGACTTTCGAGGAGGTAGAGCAACGGATGGATGCCTACGAGAAAACTGGGCGGCTCTTCTGAATCGAAGGAGGTAAATTGTTGAATATCTTTGAATTAAACTGTCGATTGACTTGCGTGTTCCGGATAATGATGTTATGTTTGTCATACGATAAACGATTAAAACAGAGTGTATTATGAGTACGAAGGCAAGAATCGGAGTGCAATTGGCAACAGGCGAAGTCAAGAGTGTTTATGTATGGCGGGACGGTAATCCCGATACGTTGGGCACGACCTTGAGCGAATATTACGCCACACCGGAAAAAGCGGCTGCGTTGGTCGAGCGCGGCAACCTGATCGACGTCGAACGGAACTTACGCCGCTGTACGTTCGAACGTCCGGAGGAGGGATACGACAACAGCCCGCGGCTCCACAAGACGTTCGCCGCCTACCTGCGGGAACGGGAGTACGACATCCGTTACAAATACATCTACCGCGACGGAGCATGGAGCTATTGGGAGATCGGCGCATAGCCAACCACCCGTTCCATTGAAATAAGGAAATTATGAATTCGAGGAACCGGCTGGTAAATGAAAATACTCCTGAAAATCTACTGTCTGAATTGAATATAAAACATTGATAATAAAGAAAATAAATCTTCCGAAAGACTTGCGTGTACCGAACGATAGTGTTACCTTAGACTTACAATAAAGCACTGAACACGAATAACTTAAAAGCATAAAGCCATGAAAAGAGAACAGGCCCTTCGGATCGCAAGAACCCTCGTAGCGCAGACTGCGGACATCGAAATAGTCGATATCAAGATCAAGAGCATGGAACCCGCCGGCGGGAGGATAACGGTGGCAGTCGATGCCGTAACCGAAGGAGGATGAAAACGACCGTTATGAGGTCGAGATCGACCCGACGGCCAACTCCTCTCCCTAAAAGAAATAAAAGGCTCGTATTCGCTCGATGAATACCTGAACGAGCCGATGCGTATGTCGGAACTCAATCCCGGCCAGCTTTTCAAACTGAAGTACGACTGTGTGGTATATGAATACTACCGCACCGTCCGAGACCGCGAAAACCGAGCGATCTATCGATTCACGCGCAAAGGAAGCTGTAATCTTTCACAGTCGGTACACGATGCAGAGGTCTTTCCGATAGGATAAATAACCGACAGCCCGCCCCGAAACAATCGGGGCGGGCATCTTAAACTACACTTACAATGAAAGTCAATATCACCAAAGCCGGAACGTATTCCATTACCGGCCTCACGAGAACCGACTACCGCACCATCGGATACATTCTGCGTATCGCCAATGACCGTTGCTTCGGTGAGCAGGACGAAGACGGCAACTACTACAGCAACGACGACTTCGTCTGCTCGCTCGACGAGAAGGAACGCGAAGCGTTGAGAAAGATTTGCAGTGCGCTTTAATGCCAATGTAAACTATTGATATTCTTTGAATTAATTTGCCAAATAACTTGCGTGTTCCAAACCGTGATGTTATCTTAGATTCGTAATAAAGAACTGATAACAAACGATTTAAAAGACAAAACTATGAGACGGGAGATCGAAAAGTTTTTAAAGCAGTTCCCGACCGACGCTACGAGTTGGGCACAGGCTACCGATGAGGTGCGGGACTTGGCACGGCTGGCAAGAGAGCATTTGGAGGAGTACGACGGGATGATCGTTGAGCCGGTGGATTTCCGCCATGCCAAGACTCCGGCCGAGTGGAACACCAAAGGCCGAGAGTTCATTCTCGACAGCTTCGACCGGATGCAGGAGCGTGCCCGCAAAGCCTACTACGAAAAGTTCCGCGCTTATTTCGGACAAGAGGAAGAGTAACCCAAAACCATCTCCCCGCCATTCGAGTGGTGGGGAGATATTTTCGATATGATGACACAAGACCTACTTTTAGATGCCAGTCGTGCCTTCTTCGGACAGGTAACCAAACTCGATGCCCGACGCGCTCGACTTACACTGATGCAGGCTAATACCCGCTATCGTCTGGCAACCGTTTCCGTCCGATACGGAGTGCGGGAGTTTCGGGTGGAGATCGACCGCTATCGCAATACGATTCGTTTGTCGGAGATTACCGTGCATCGACGGTTGGGGTTCGACCGTCGCAATCCCCTGAATGGTTTTGCCATGCAGGAAATAGAGCATGTACGGCTGTTGCATACCCACCGGTTGGATCGGTATCTGCCGGTAGAGAGCGACCTTGATAAAAACTGATAATTACCTGAGAACCTTTGAATTAAGTTGCGTATTAACTTGCGTGTTCCACAGGTTGATGTTATCTTAGACTCGTAATAAAAGATTGAATAACAGTAATTTGAAAAGCAATATGGAAGACGCAAAGAAACAGAAAAAGGCCATCAACGCCGAAATCGACCGCCTTGAGGCAACCTTCGAAGAGAACCGCCGGGAGATGCTTCGGTTAGCTGACGACAACAAACGCACGAGTGGCCGCTATGGAGAACTTTTGGAGGACAACCACCGCATCAACGAGCGAATCCGCACCCTGCTGGAGCAGATGTGGAAATTGGACTAAATGTAATTGGCTTTGGCAAACCGTCATCGGCAGGCCGCTCTTCGGGGCGGCCTTTTCTGATTTTATTCCTATATTTGTATTACGAGCAACAAGTTGTGTGTTTTGAAGAGGTAAAATGCTGTGATACTCCCGACAATGACCTATAAGGAGATGTATGATCATCTTGCCGCAGATAAGCAAAAGGTGGAGATTAAGAAGGAATACCTTTTGCCGAAGGCGGTCAAAGCATTTAAAAAGAGGATGAAATTTCCGGTGTGGGAAATTTACGATTATACCATTCCTTCGACGAACAATAAGTACGTCATCTATTTCTACGCGGAGAGTCGGGTACGAGCAGAGAAGCCGGAGATTGGATCGTTTACTATCGCTTATAACGGGAACCATCGGTTTATCATTCAATGGAGAGTAGGTGGCTATAAACACACACCGGATAGCGAAATAATGGTGGTCAGACAAATCCATGCTTATACGAGTCATTTCTTGCAACGTTATAACGAATGCTTTCTGAAAGACGATTCGCTAACGGCGGATGAAATAGCTGCGAGGTATCTGTCAAGGAATACGGTCGCTATGCCGCTTCAGCAAAATGATGAGATTAACCGCAACCATGAAAAGTATGGCGAAAAGTATCAATACGCTTTTCGGGTGCGAGATGGCATTTGCTTTTCTTATTCAGCCGTCGATGGTGAGCAGAGTGCAGATGGTGATCGGCATAAAGATAAGGTCGACGCTCTGTATATATGTTATACAACGTTCATGAATGAATCCAAAATGACGGAGAGTCAGCGCAAAGCCATATTCAAGGAGCATTGCGAGAAGTGGATGCAATTCTGTCATGATTTTCAGAAACAAGCCAAAGACGGTGTCATTACGCTTACTTTGGAGCGGTAATTTTTACTATCATTATAATAAAGGCCGACGGGAAGCTCCTTGTCGGCCTTTTTTCTGTTGGGACAAAGTCTCCCGCCGCAGTAGCTGGCTGCACGTACCTTTACCGCCAAAGGTCGAGATATGGCATTCGGATTACGGTATTATGCAGAGTTGCAGAGTAAGTTCAAGGGTTCTCTTTGGCGGGTCGAGATCGCCGAACGGGGCTATGCCGGCCCGTCCGAAGAGATGCGCTTCGAAGGCGGGAAACCCCTCGAAATAACCTGGGAGCGCCGCGGCGACGAGTTCTTCGTGCCGATCAAGGCATCCGAAGCTACGATTAACATCCTCTGTACCGAAAATTTCCAATACATCGGCCTGTTCACCTCCGACCCGCGCCGCTTCCGTGTGTCGGTCATGCGCAACGGGGCGCTCTATTGGCGCGGTTATGTCGTTGCCGACCTCTATTCGGAGAGCTTCACGGCTCCACCTTACGAGATGTCGATCAAGGCCGTCGACGGGTTCAACCTGCTTTCGAGCATCCCCTTCATGAATCTCGACGGGACACATATCGCGGGCCGTCGGAGCCTGTGGTCGCTGCTGGAGATGTGCTTCGACCTGCTGGAACTGGAGCTCGACGTTGCGGACTGGATGGATCTGTATGCCGAGGGTATGAGCGAATCGCGCTCTCCGCTCCGGCAGGTCTATGTCGATATGGAACGCTTTTACAGCGTCTACGACGAACCGTCGTACCGCGACGTGCTGGAGCTGTGCCTGCGCCCCTTTGCCGGCCAGATTTTCCAGAGCAACGGCTCGCTCCATATCCGCCGCACGATCTCGCTCTACCGCGAGACCCGCCCGTTGAGCTTCTACGAAATCGGCACGAAATACCCCTCCGGCCACCTCATTACGGCCGGCGGCCGGGAGCTGCTGACCGCGACCGGTGACAATATCGTCACCGAAGCCACGCGCGAACGTATCGAAAGTATGTGGGACGGAGGTTTCGACATCATGGGCGAGTCGACGATGGACATCACGCCGCCGCTCCGCAAGGTGTCGATCACCGTTAAGAACAAGGGGCTGGACAACCTGATTTCCGTTCTGGGTTTCTATGACCTCAAGGAGTGGAAAGACCCATATGAGTTCTTGAGCCTGACGGACGCTACGACGCTCAAATTCCTCGGTGACGGAGCGCATCAGAACCATGTCATCGAGACCTTCGGCTACGAAGTGCAGAAGTGCACTTACAAGCTGACGCTCGAATACGCCATCCGTGCCCAGCACGCCAAATACGGATTCGGATACCGCCCCTCCGGAGATAATGAGTATATAGTCAAGTTCTACTACGGCGTGAAGATCGTCGGCGCCTCGGCGACCTACTGGTTGCAGGACGACGGGCAGTGGGTCGGCTCCGAAGGCTTCATGATGGAGGAGGCCAAGACCTCGACCGAAACCAACAAGAAGATCGAAATCGACGGTATTCCCGTGAACGGACGTTTGGTCTTCTACATGAAACAGACGCTCAAATACGATGTGCGAACCAGCGGCGGTGATCGCGGCGGACGTACTTACGGCGAGTGGGAGGCCGTCTCGTTCTACAACATGACGCTCGCCATCGATACGGGCGATGATTACGAGAACTCGCTCAAGTACGAGGTGATGGTCAACCATGCCAACAATGCGGATCTGTCGATCCTGCTACCCATCGCCGATATCCCGAATATCCCCAACGACCGGCTGATCTATTCGCTCTACTTTACCGATGTGTCGGGTCGGCCGACGCGGATGTGGCACACGCGGGGCGGCAACGACTACAACACGCTGCTGGGCCACCTCGTCGGATGTGCCCTGCGCTACAAGCAGCTTCCCGGCCGTCGCATCACCGGCGAGATGTTCTCCGGCCGACATATCGATATGAACACGGTGGTTCAGGATTCCAAGTTCCTGCTCTGCGGCTTCTATGTGAACTCCATCGAGTTGAAGGCCGTCGAGGATAGCTACGATACGGAGCTTGTCGAGATGCCGGAACTCGTCCGCTCCGAGACACCGCCGCAGGGCGACGACTGCATCCTCGGCGCACGGCTCTCCTTTACGGTCAGGACGGCTCTGCTGTGCGGAGGCATCCTCGTCCTGCTCTCGACCGACAACCGCATCTACACCTACGACCCTGCCTCGCGGAGCGTGCGGCAGCTCTTGGCCTACACCCGTGAGGTAAGTATCCATCCTGCGGACAACAGCTTCGCGGTGGTGGACGGCGCGGGTGTCAGCATCGTGGATTACCGGGGTGTGGTTCTCAAACGCCACGACCGGGAGGATTACGATACGCCGGCGACCTACATGGGCGGTTACATCTACCTGCTGCTTCCCTACATCACCTATCCGCGCGGGCCGCGCAGTGTCAGCCGCGCCTCGGACGGCGGCACGATTACGGGATATTACCTCAATCGCCCCGATTACGTCTATGTCAACTCCTCTACGGGTTACCGACGGGGGTACGGCTACGACCGCACGACCTTCGGTGGAATGGTCACGGGCATTCTGAAAACCTACTCGGGCATTGTGGTCAATACGACCAAAGGGGCGTGGCTGCACGATAAACGAGTCAACAGGGAGCTGTTGGCAACAGCCTATCCCGCAGGTACGCGGGTGCTGACCCTCTCGGATTATTTTATGGCCGAAACACTCGGCTCGACGCTGCGGGTTTATCGGCGCGACTCCATCGACGAGCGGACACTTATCAAGACGATTTCCGGGGCTGCCGACTTCGCCGACCACACGATGGGCGAAGTGGCATACCACTCCGGCGGCAGACTCTATATCTGGACATATGCCAACAACGCCATCCGGCAGGTTCGCAATACGGCCGGGGCATCGCGTCCGCTGCGGGGGCTCTTCTACATCGGCGGCGAACTACATATCGTCCGCGACAATGCAATCTATAAATATATCCCTTAAAAACATGGAATTGATAAGCATCATCCTGAACTTTCTTTTGGCCAGCGGCCTTGCCGGAACGCTCGTCTTCTTCAATAGCAAACGACGCCGGGAACGCGCCGCAGCGGACTCGGCCGAGTTGGAGAATACGGAGAAGGTCGTGGCAATCCAATCCGAGCAGATCACGCGGCTGGACGGCCGTGTGGAGAAACTCGAAGAGAAGGTCGACAAACTCGAAATCATCATCGAACATAAGGACGTGGAAATCGACCGCAGCCGCATCATCATCCGGCAGGCCTACAAATGCGACACCCCGCCCGAACGATGTCCCGTGCTTCTGAAACGACAAAAGTTCATCGAGCAGGAGCAGGCGGAACGGGCACGGTCGAACGACACGCATTAACTCAATAACGATTCTATATATGGCAAGAGGACTTAGAAATTTCAATCCGGGCAACATCCGGCAGTCGAAGACGAAGTATCTGGGCGAGGTGCGACCCTCGCGCGATGCGGCTTTCAAGCAGTTCGAGACGATGGCATGGGGTTACCGTGCAATGTTCGTGCTGCTGCACACCTATTCCCGCAATGGCTACCGAACGCTGCGGCAGATGATTACGCGCTATGCGCCGCCCATCGAGAACCATACGGAGAGCTACATCGCCCATGTAAGTCGTTGGGCCGAGGTATTTCCCGATGCTCCGCTCGACACGCTCGACCCGGCGGTAATGATTTCGGTCGTAGGAGCTATGTCGCGCATGGAAAATGGCGTGCCGGCCGTCGATTCGGATGTCTGCGAAGGCTGGCGACTTTTCATGCAGCACAAACCCTGAACACGTTAAACATCATTCGATATGGCCGGACGCCGCATCGCCGACCTGCTGATTAAAATCGGAGCCGACTCCTACGAATTCAAGCAGAAGACACAGCAGGTAGAACGGGATTTCGACTCGCTGTCCAAGAAACTGGATAAAGTCGGCAAGGAGCTGTCGCTGAAACTGACAGCTCCTCTTACGGCATTGGGCGTCGTGGCTCTGAACAATGCCGATATCCAGCAACAGGCTGAACAACGGCTCCTGACGGCCCTCAAAGGACGCAGCGACATACAGCAGCGGCTGATCGCCGAGGCGGGCGAGTTGCAGTCCCGTTCGACGCTGGGCGACGAGGCGATCATCGGACAGCAGGCGTACTTGGCATCGTTGGGTATGACCGAGGAGCAGATCGGACGCGTCATCGAAGCCTCCGCCCAGCTCTCCTATGCGACGGGGATGACACTCGACAGCGCCGTGAAGAATCTGGCCAAGACCTACGGCGGTCTGACGGGCGAATTGGGCGAGAGCATCCCGAAGTTGAAGGAGCTCACAACCGAGCAACTCAAAAACGGCGAGGCGGTCGATTTCATTCTCGAAAATTACAAGGGGTTCGCCGAAGCTGCGGCCGAGACGGGTATCGGGCCGATCAAGCAATTGAAGAATGCTTGGGGTGATTTTCTGGAGCAGATCGGAGCGATTATCATGCCCATAGCCGCAAAAGCCGCCGGCGCATTGTCTTCGGTCGTCGCCGTGCTTCAGGCAATGGATCCGCGCTGGCAAAAACTGCTCGTTTCAGTCGCTGCCATAGCTGCGGCCATAGGGCCGTTGTGCATGCTGTTGGGGTCGCTCTCGAAAGCGCTGCCTCTGCTTAAATCCGGATTCGCCATGCTCGTTGCGCCTATTGGGTTGGTCAAGGCCGGCATCCACTCTCTGACGGCTGCCATTGCCGCCAATCCCATCGGCCTGCTGCTGACGCTCATCACTACGGGCATCAGCCTCTTCATCGCGTTCGGCGACAGTGCCGAGGATGCCGCCGAGAAGAATGGCGAATTGACCGACAAGGTCATCGAAGAGGCCCGGCAGGTCAATGCTCTCGTGGGCAAACTCTCCTCGGCCAATACCTCGGAGCAGGAGCGCAAGACTGCTCTCGAAAAGCTTAAAGGCGTGCAGCCCCAAATCGTCGAGGGACTGAGTGCCGAGGCCCTCGAACTCGAAACGCTCAGGAAACGGGCGGCGGAATATAACCAGCAGCTGGTGCTGCGTATCGCCCTTGCGCGGAAGCAGGATCAAGTGACAGCAGCTATCGAGCGGCAGACCGAAGCGGGAGTCCGGCAGGCGGAGAAGGAGGCGGAACTCTATGCCTACCTTTCTGATATCGGGACGAAGCTGGCGAGCGGCGACTTCGAGTTCGGTAGGCACAATCAGAACAAGGGTTTCTACGAGTGGAAACAGGCATCGGAGCAGTTGCAGAGCAGCCTTATCAACCACTTTAACGACATCATGGCCGGCGGCGATTCGCTTGCGGAGAAGGCCCGCCGCGTACAGCAGATGTTCCAGCCGCAGGCGCGTTACGGGGACAAGATCCGTATGGACGACGTGAGTATGCGGAAGATCAACCGGATGCGTGGCGATGTCCGAGATTTGGGCGAGGAGGTGATCGAGGCGGGCGGTCTGGTTTCGCAGGCTGAAGCCGAGGTGCGGAACTTCGCCGAGGCGTTCTCGCTGTCGCTGGCCTCGGCCGTGGAAGATGCAACCGGGGCAGTCGATGGATTAGGTGGTGCGGCGGACGGTGCTTCGACGCGGACACAGAGAAGCATCGCCGAGCTGAACGAAGAGATAAAGACGCTCGAAACCCAGAAGCAAAAATCGTTCGACCCGACGGAGATCGCCGGATTCAACCGACAGATTGCAGAACTGCGCCGTGAGGTCGACCGTCTGAACGGGCTGGGAGCATCGGCGACGCAGGCGACAGGAAAGATAACAGCTTTGCAAACCGAAATCAAGAAGCTGGAGGAGCGGAAGCAGGCGGCATTCGATGTGCAGGAGATTGCCGACTGCAACGCCCGTATCGAGGAGTTGAAGAAAGAGATCGACGGGCTGAACAAGGTGCTTCCGAAAGACCTTTTGCCGCGCGAGCCGCTCACGCCTATTCTGCCGGACGGCGTGAAGCTGGCCATGCCGCAACTCGAAATCAAACTGCCCGACCTGAAACCCATCGTGACGCGGGCGATGGAGCAGATGACGGCCATCCGCGAGTTAGTCCGGGGCGAGGTATTCGGCTGGGCAGACGAGGTTGGCGGTAAGTTGGAGGGTGACATTCGGAATGTAGAGCAAGTGGTGACGACCTATACCGAAGCACTCGTCTCCAAAGGCTGGAAGTTCGGCGCAGCATTGGAGCAGGTGGGCGGAGCGGTCAAGGAGACGATACAGAATTTCGATCAATCGCTATCGACATTTCTCGCCAACAGCATCGTTGCAGCGGCTGAAGCCATCGGGCAGATCATGGCCGGCGACCTCGGATTCGGAGGGCTGATGAAAGCCATTCTGTTGCAGTTCGCCAACTTCCTCAAGCAAATCGGTTCGCAGATGATTCAGTTCGGTGTGATGAGCATCGCCTTCAAGTCGGCGCTCAAATCGGTGCTGGCCAACCCGTGGGCGGCAATTGCCATCGGAGCCGCAATGGTGGCGGCCGCGGCCGTGATGACGGCGCTGATCAACAAGCAGGCGAAAGAGAACGCGCCGAAACTGGCCAAAGGCGGTCTTGCCTTCGGCCCGACCTATGCGATGGTCGGCGACAACCCCAATGCCGGGGTCGATCCGGAGGTCATAGCGCCGCTATCCAAACTTAAAGATATGATGGTCGGAGGTAGCTCGGCGCAGCATATACAAATAACCCTCGGCGGTCAATTGACGGCCAAGGGTCGGGATTTAGTATATGTGCTCGGAAAAGAGAACTTTAAGACGAATATTCTGGGAGGGTAAACTACTACTTAAGGATTTATCTCTTCTTCTTCGTATTTCATAGGAAAATCTTTCTTGGGATCATATATATCACAATAACGAGATGGTAAATTCTTCAGGAACTCATATTTTGTAATATATTCTTTTTCTTTCCATTTTGTTCCAAATCTTGACATTAGATTAAAA
>OJOX01000290.1_pt1 | contig 21697 bp, 17 predicted proteins | sample 1598301 | NCBI WGS metagenome assembly OJOX01 (sample SAMN03922480, study PRJEB24848) | human gut metagenome | isolation source: stool sample | host: Homo sapiens | place: Germany | collected 2011-05 | reverse complement strand
CCCACACCCACGACCTTTGAAAAAGTCGACCAAACTTTTATAATTAATTGGCAAATCAATTTGCTAAACCATAAAAACAAAAATAGACCGCAGGACTAACCTACGGTCTATAATTATGTTTGAAATTTTAAAAATATTACAAGCTTAATCAGAAACTTTTTCCGACAAAATAAGCAAGTACATTAAGTGCAATTACGATAATTACGAAAATTGCTGCAAAAAACTTTGTAAAACGAGCAAGCTTTGCATCAATTGAGCGAGCCTTATTTTTTGAGAAATAAGAGTCAGCAGCACCGGAAACAACACCGATACCCTGCTGGTTGCCCTGCTGAAGAATAATTACGATGATAATTGCAATGGCTGCTACGATAAGCACTGAACCAAGAACAATACCCCAAACGCCCATATTATACCGTTCCTTTCTGTAATATAAATGTATAATAAGTTCCAAATACAAAAACTAACTAATTTATATTAACATAAAATTATAGATTTTGCAAGATTTTTTTGAAAAAAATTAAATTTTTTCGGTATATTTCCAAAGGTGAAATATACAGTTAAATCAGCGTAAGCTGTTCGTCGGTTGAATCTTCATTTGCAGGCATAGCGCCGAGAGTAGGAAGTGTTTTCGTTCTGTATCTCTGCGGCTTTGCAAATGTTCCCTCAACATACTCCGAAATTTCAAACAGTCTGTGACCTTTTTTGAGTTTCATAACCGCCACGCCCTGTGTCGAACGGGTTGTTTTCAGATTAATTGCACCCGAATGAATAAGCAACATTCTGCCTGATGACGCTTTCAACAAAAATTCTTTATCCTCTGTAAAGAATACCATTCCCGCAAGCGGTGATTTATCGGAATAAGCGCCCGTAAGTTTTTTTCGGTTTGTCTTTGTTTGATAAGCCTCAAGCGGCACTTTTGCAAGTTTACCGTTCTCAAACGCAAACAACAGAATACCCTTATAATCCTTTGTTGCAACCATATATACAGCGTTTTCGCCCTCTTCCATACCGAGTTTTGCAGGTACATAGTCGCCGAGTGTGCTTGCCTTTGTATCAGCAAAATCCGCTGCCTTTGCTTTGTAAACCTGACATTTATCGGTAAAGAACAGCAATTCGCCGTTATTTGAAAATTCGCAGGTCTGGGCAATCTCATCGCCGTCCTTGAGCTTATGGTTGCTGCTCATTCTAAGCGACTGCGGAGTAATCTTCTTGAAATAGCCTTCCTTTGTAAAGAAAAGATTTACGGGGTAATCAGGAACATCATCCTTTTCCTCCGTATAACTTACGATATCTTCGTAAATTATAATACTCTTTCGTGGCTGACCGTATTTTTCGGCAATCTCTTTGAGCTCCTTTACAATTATGGTTTTAATTCTTGTCTTGCTCTTGAGAATTTCGTCAAGTTCGGCAATTTCCTTTTCAAGTGCCTCAATTTCTGCCGTACGCTTTAAAATATATTCACGGTTCAGATGACGAAGTTTTATTTCTGCAACATACTCTGCCTGCACCTCGTCAATGCCAAAGCCGATCATAAGGTTTGGTACAACCTCGGATTCCTCATCGGTTTCTCTTACAATTTTAACAGCCTTGTCAATATCAAGCAAAATAGCCTCAAGACCCTTTAAAAGGTGGAGTTTTTCGGCTTTTTTGTTTCTGTCAAAATATGTTCTTCGTCTTACACATTCAATTCTGAATGCAATCCATTCTTCAAGCAAAGCCTTAACACCGAGCACCATCGGCACTCCGCCGATAAGTACATTAAAGTTGCAGGAGAATGAATCTTCAAGCGTTGTAAAACGGTAAAGTTTTGCCATAAGTCGGTCGGGATCAACACCGCGCTTAAGGTCAATTGTTATCTTAAGACCGTCAATACCCGTTTCATCTCGAACATCGGCAATATCCTTTATTTTTCCTGCTTTTACAAGGTCAATAATCTTTTCAATAATAACTTCACAAGTGGTTGTGCTCGGAATTGAAAGTACATCAATACAGTTTGCCGATTTATCGTATTCATACCTTGCCCTGAGCTTTATACCGCCCTTGCCTGTTTCATAAACCTGGCGCAATGCACTTTCGTCATATATAATCTGACAGCCGCCGATAAAATCAGGTGCAGGCAATGTCTGCATAACATCGTGGTTCGGGTCACGAATAAGCGCCGCCGTGGTTTCGCAAATTTCTTTTAAATTGAAAGAACAGATATTTGACGCCATACCTACCGCAATACCTGTGTTTGTATTTACAAGTACAGACGGAAAAGCAACCGGCAAAAGTGACGGCTCTTTCATTGTATTATCGTAGTTATCAACAAAGTCTACGGTATCTTTATCTATATCACGAAAAAGCTCGTTACAGATTTTGTCAAGTTTTGCCTCTGTATATCTTGATGCCGCCCATGCCATATCACGGCTGTAGAATTTACCGAAGTTACCCTTTGAATCCACATAAGGATGTAAAAGCGCTTCGTAGCCTCTCGAAAGTCGCACCATAGTGTCATAAATCGCCGAATCGCCGTGCGGATTAAGTTTCATAGTTGCACCGACAATATTAGCGGATTTTGTTCTTGCACCGTTTAAAAGTCCCATTTTATACATTGTATAAAGCAGCTTTCTGTGCGACGGTTTAAATCCGTCAATCTCCGGAATAGCACGGGAAAGAATAACGCTCATTGCGTAAGGCATATAGTTTTCTCTGATTGTAGAGTCAATGTTCTGTTCTACAACTTCACCCGCACCGTTGATAACACCGTGTGTTTTTCCCGTTGCGGCAGGCTGTGTTCTTCTTCTTTTTGCCATAAATTCGCACCTCCCGTTAGCTTACATCAAGATTGTCAATGTACTCATTACCATGAGCCACAATGTAATCTTTTCTGCCCTGAAGATTGTCACCGAGCAGAATATCAAAAATTTCCGCTGTTTTTTCAGTGTCTGTCGGCATAACCTTTATAAGTCTGCGAGTAGCAGGATTCATAGTTGTAAGGTTCATCATATCAGGCTCGTTTTCACCAAGACCTTTTGAACGCTGAATTGTGAATTTCTCTTTGCCGATTTCCGCAATAAACTTATCTTTCTCCGCCTCGTCATACGCAAAATACACATCATTTTTAGCTGTAATCTCATAAAGCGGTGATTCCGCAATAAAGACTTTTCCCTCGTTTATTAGCGTAGGAGTAAGTCTGTACAGCATTGTCAAAAGCAATGTTCTGATCTGAAATCCGTCAACATCGGCATCGGTACAGAGAATAACTTTATTCCAGCGCAGTGCGTTAAGGTCAAATTCACTCAAGTTTTTATTGGCCTTTGACTTTACCTCAACACCGCAGCCGAGCACTCTAAGCAAATCCGTAATTATTTCGCTCTTAAAAATTTTGTCATAATCAGCCTTAAGACAGTTAAGTATTTTACCTCTGATTGGCATAATCGCCTGAAAATCAGGGTTTCTTGCCTGCTTACAAGCACCGAGAGCAGAGTCACCCTCTACTATAAAAAGCTCTCTTTCCTCGGCATTTTTGCTACGGCAGTCAACAAACTTAGCTACACGGTTTGTCATATCAAGACTGCCCGAAAGCTTTTTCTTTATGTTAAGTCTTGTTTTTTCGGCATTCTCTCTGCTGCGCTTGTTTACAAGCACCTGCTGAGCGATTTTGTCTGCCTCAAGCGGATTTTCGATAAAATAAACTTCAAGGCTCTGCTTTAAGAAAGCAGTCATTGCGTCCTGAATACCCTTGTTGGTAACTGACTTTTTAGTCTGGTTTTCATACGAAGATACGCTCGAAAACGAAGAAATTACACACACAAGGCAGTCTTCAATATCATCAAATTTCATCTTGTTTTCCGATTTATTGTATTTATTGTTTGTCTTTAAGTAATTGTCTATCTGATAAAGAAAAGCAGTTCTCACCGCTTTATCAGGAGCACCGCCGTGCTCAAGCCAGCTTGAGTTGTGGTAATACTCGGTAAGTCTTGTCTGATTTGAAAAAGCAACTGCAACATCAATTTTACATTTATATTCCGGCTTATCGTCACGGTCACGGGTTTTTACCTCCGTTGTCCAATGCTGAACCGAAGTAAAACCGTTTTCGCCGATGACCTCCGCAACATGATCCTCAATACCGTTTACATAGCAATAAGTTGTGGTGTCAAAGCTCTTACCGTTCTGATTTCTGAACACAAATTCAACGCCCGCATTGACAATAGCCTGTCTTTTCATTATGTCAAGAAAATATTCAGGCTGAATGTCTATATCGGTAAATACCTCAAGGTCAGGTTTCCAACGGATTTTTGTACCTGTATCTTTTTTATTGTACGGCTCTTTTTTTAAGCCGCCGACATTCTCGCCCTTTTCAAAATGCAAAGTATAGCGGGTACCGCCACGGCGAATATCAACATCCATATATTCGGAGCTATACTGTGTTGAGCAAAGTCCGAGACCGTTCATACCGAGTGAAAACTCATAGCTTTCTCCCTCGTTGTTGTTATATTTACCGCCTGCATACATTTCGCAGAATACAAGTTTCCAGTTAAACTCATTTTCTTTTTCGTTAAAGTCAACGGGAATACCTCTGCCGTGGTCTTCTACCTCGATAGAACCGTCGGAAAACCTTGTTACGGTAATTTTTTTGCCGTAGCCCTCTCTTGCCTCGTCAATAGAGTTAGAAAGAATTTCAAAAACTGAATGTTGACAGCCGTCAATACCGTCAGAGCCAAAAATAACCGCCGGTCTTTTTCGCACTCTGTCTGCGCCTTTAAGGGCAGAAATACTTGAATCACCGTATTCAACTGCTTTGGTTTTAGCCATTTAATCAATCCTCATTTATCGCCACGGAGCTTTTTGATTTTGTCACGCAGATATGCGGCGTGTTCAAATTCAAGCAGCTTTGCGGCAGCTTTCATTTCCTTAGTAAGGCTCTCGATAAGCTGTTGCTTTTGAGCCTTGTTCAGCTTTTTAGCCGATTTAAATTCATCATCTGTATGTGTAGAAATTTCAAGAATTTCACTGACTTTTTTAACAATAGTGGTTGGCGTAATGCCGTGTTCCTTGTTGTATGCCTGCTGAATTTTTCTTCTGCGTTCGGTTTCGGTAATCGCCTTGCGCATAGAATCGGTTACACTGTCGGCATACATTATTACAGTGCCCTCGCTGTTTCGTGCGGCACGACCGCAAATCTGGATAAGTGAACGCTCACTGCGCAAAAAACCCTCTTTGTCGGCGTCAAGCACGGCAACCAGCGATACTTCCGGAATATCAAGACCTTCTCGCAAAAGGTTGATTCCGACAAGCACATCAAATTCGCCAAGGCGCAAATCTCTGACAATTTCCATACGCTCTACGGTGTCTATATCGTGGTGCATATAGCGCACCTTGATACCCATTGTTTCAAGGTATGCTGTCAAATCCTCCGCCATTTTCTTGGTAAGAGTGGTAATAAGCACTCTCTGCTTTTTGCTCACCCTTATATTAATTTCAGAAACCAAATCATCAAGCTGTCCCTCAGTAGGTCTTACCGAAATTTCAGGGTCAAGAAGTCCTGTAGGTCTGATAATCTGCTCTGCTATTGTCTGTGATTTTTCAAGTTCAAGGTCGCCCGGAGTTGCACTTACAAACACAACCTGATTTATTCTGTCGTAAAATTCGTCAAAATTAAGCGGTCTGTTGTCAAATGCAGACGGCAGGCGGAAACCGTAATCAATAAGATTTTTCTTTCGTGCATGGTCGCCTGCGTACATTCCTCTTACCTGCGGCAAAGTGACATGCGACTCATCAACAAACAACAGAAAATCCTCGGGAAAATAGTCAAGCAAAGTAAACGGCGAAGAACCGGGTTTTCTGCCCGACAAAATTCTCGAATAGTTCTCAATGCCCGTACAAAATCCGATTTCCTGCAGCATCTCCATATCATAGCGTGTGCGCTGTTCAATTCTCTGTGCCTCAAGCAATTTTCCGTTCTCACGAAAATACGCAAGTCTTTCTTCAAGTTCACGGTCAATTTCTTTGAGTGCGGTTGCCATTTTATCCTTAGAAACAATGTAGTGTGACGCAGGATAAATTGCCGCATGACGCAAAACCGCCTTTAGTTCTCCCGTAAGTGGGTTAATCTCGGATATACGGTCAATTTCATCGCCGAAAAACTCTACTCTTATTATAGAATCGTTAGATGCGGCAGGAAAAATTTCGACCACATCTCCCCTTACTCTGAACTTATTTCTTATAAAATTAACATCGTTGCGCTCATATTGCAGTTCAACGAGTTTTTTCACAAGGTCATCTCGGCTTTTTTCCATACCGGGGCGTAAAGATATTACCATATTTCGGTAATCAATAGGGTCGCCCAAGCTGTAAATGCACGAAACCGAGGCTACTATAATTACATCTCGTCTTTCAGAAAGCGCAAGAGTAGCGCTGTGCCTGAGTTTGTCTATTTCATCATTTACAGCGCTGTCCTTTTCTATATAAGTATCCGTGTTGGCAATGTATGCCTCCGGCTGATAGTAATCGTAATAAGACACAAAGTATTCTACCGCATTGTCGGGGAAAAACTCCTTAAACTCGCTGCAAAGCTGAGCCGCAAGAGTTTTGTTGTGCGCAAGCACCAGGGTAGGTCTTTGCGTTCTTTCTATTATATTAGCCATAGTAAATGTTTTACCCGAACCCGTTACGCCGAGCAAAGTCTGCTCTCTGTTGCCCGACTCAATGCTGTTTACAAGCTTGTCAATCGCAGCAGGTTGGTCACCCGTAGGCTTATATTTAGATTTCAGTTTAAATTCCATAAAATCAAACCTTATTACAATAAAAAAATACTTCCCGACATTTCACTTTCACGCAGGGAAACATAGTCAAACTCCGTCACAATATAATGGTCAACAAGGCTTACTCCTATGCTGTCAAGAGTTCGTCTTATGATTTTTGTAGAAGTCAGATCGCTTTGCGAGGGCAATGCCGAGCCGCTCGGATGATTGTGTCCTAAAAAAGCGGTCTTTGCGTTGTGCCTTAGCGCAAGGTCAACGATTTTCCTAAGCGGAACATCCGACGAACTTAGCGAACCTTTGGCAATAATGTCAAAGAAAATCATTCTGCCCTTTGCATCTCCGAGCATAAGCGCAACTGCCTCGTTTGTTCTGCCTATAAACTTATTTATAAACATTTCTCCGAGATGTTCAAGCTCGATGACATTATGATTTTCCGTTTTTGATTCTTTATACACTCTCGAAAACTCGGGCAGCATTTTCAGAAAAACCGCACAAGACTGCGAAAGCGAAAATTCACGCATAAGCTCGTCAACAGGTGCGTCGCACACACCCGCAACGGTTAAATACCTGTCGAGCAAACGGTGTGCAAGCGCATTTGTATCTTTTCGGGGAATGGCATAGAAAAGGCACATTTCAAGCACCTCGTGCGGCTCAAAGCCGTCAAATCCGTTTTCAAGAAACTTTTTGCGAACACGGTCACGGTGTCCTGTATGCTCATTTGCCACGCCATTCACCTCTGATTAAATTTCTGTTAAGTAATTATTCTTTTACACCGTACTGCTCATAGTACGCGTCAATTGCAGCCTTGAGCTTGTCGTCAATAATAACTTTGCCCTTGTATTCCTTATTGTAAAGGTGCTCAACAACCTCTGCCATGGTAACGATTGCGGTTGTTTTTAAGCCGTATTTCTCTTCAATTTCAGAAAGCGCACTCTTTGTACCCTTACCTCTCTCCATTCTGTCAACGGATACAACAAGACCGATAGGGTCAACATTGCCCTGCGCCTTGATAATTGGGAGAGTTTCCTCGATAGAAGTACCGGCTGTAGTAACATCTTCGATAATAACTACCTTGTCGCCGTCATTTATAGGACTGCCGAGTAAAATACCCTTATCGCCGTGGTCCTTAACCTCTTTACGGTTTGAGCAGTAGCGAATATCTGTATCGTACTTTTCGCTGATTGCAACAGCAGTCGCAACAGAAAGCGGAATACCCTTGTATGCAGGTCCGAAGAGAACATCAAAATCAAGACCGAATTTCTCTTTGATAGCCTCTGCATAGTAGCCGCCGAGCTTTCTAAGCTGTGCGCCTGTTCTGTAAAAGCCTGTGTTTACAAAGAAAGGTGTCTTTCTGCCGCTTTTTGTTACGAAATCGCCAAATTTAAGCACCTGGCAATCAACCATAAATTCAATAAATTCCTTTTTATAAGCGTCCATAGTAAAATCCTCCGATAAAAATACATAATTTAACATTTAACATCATACCACATATGTTCGGTTTTGTAAATGATAAAACGAAAATTTAACTGTTATTTAACCGTTAAAAAAATCCCTATATAAATAGTATAGAGAATTTTTACGAAAATCCGTGTTTAATATATAATTAAATTAAACTGTCTTTTAAGCAATATATCAACAAAATTATTAAAAAAGTTTTACAATCGGTACTGTTTTTTAATAAATCAAGGGCATTATTATTTTCAACAAATTAATAAAAAAAACGGCATAAAAACTATAAAAATGCACTTGCATTATTTTTACTTTCGGTGTACAATATTTGCTGTAATAATATTTTGCAAAATATTATATTTTGAATGAGGGAGAAAAATGAAAGAAAAAAGAACACCAAATTCACGCATAAGCGTGCGATTTAAATCGTTAGTTCTTGCAAAAAAAATCAAGAGCAAAAAAGGCTTTACATTGGTAGAACTCGTAGTGGTAATTGCCATAATAGCTATTCTCGCAGCTATAGCTATACCGATAGTCGCATCTACTACTATGTCATCTATAGTAAGCAGGGCAAAAACCAACGCAAATACCATAGAATATGCCTTTAAAGAAGCCGATGCGGCTGTTGCGAGTGCAGATAACACAAGATATATCCATGCAAGCACAAATACTATACAAATTTCCGAAGTTGTAGCCGCTAATAACCTTGAGCAGATTATTCAGCCCGAACATATTTTTGGCACACCGTATTATCCTGTTATCTGTAAAAGCAAGGTGTATTTTGCAGTTGATTCAAATAATGACGGCAAATTTGATGCAAACGACAAAACCATTGACGGTACAAAATTACCCGATGAGGCTATTGCTCTTTACGATCAAACAAAAGGGGGTATAATAGACGGAAATATTACAACGCTAAATCTTTCAAACAGAAAAAATTAACGGCATATTTAACAATTTAACGCAGTAAAGTTTGTGCAATGTTATAAAAATGCGTTTTTTAACTTTTTTTGGTAAAAATATATTGCAAGACTTGCAAAAATGTTATATAATAAACTTGTTTAAAGGGAACGGTAACGCAAAATCCTATCAGCAACCGTCGTTGCGGTTTCCACAAAACGGCTCACAAATTATTATTAAAAGAGAGGTAAAAAACAATGAACGAAATTCAGGCAGTAAAAACTGCAAAAATCGAAGAAGTTAAGAAGAACAGCAAAAAAGGCTTTACACTCGTAGAGCTCGTAGTAGTAATTGCAATCCTTGCAATTCTCGCAGCTATTGCTATTCCGGTTGTATCATCAACAATCGCATCATCACAGAGAAGTAGTGCACTTTCAGACGCACAGACACTTGAGCTTGCTCTTAAAGAAGCCCACGCTCAGATTATTGCTAAAGATACATCTGTTTATGCAGCAGATGCAAAAGTAGATGATGTTATTTCTAAGAAGTCACTCCAAAGCATCAAAATCACTGAGGCACGCTCAATTGGCGGTACAGACTATACTCTTAAGTGGGATGCAACGGATGATAAATGCTATTGGTTAGATGCAAGTAATAAAAACCTCGATTCTTCAATTACTCCTGGTGGTGCTACATCTGCAGTAGCTTTTACGGGTAATGAGACTGTTTCATCATTATTCTGATTTTGATAAAAAATATGCAATCTCGGTTTTGCTGATGACCGACAACATACAAGCAAAAGGCTCGCCGAGTGCGAGCCTTTTGAAATATATATAGGTTTTTCGGTGTATTAAACTCAATTTTTGTGTATTGTTAATAACTTTTAGATGATATGCCCTGATTTGCCCTGTTTGATTATAAAATTATTTTAATTTATTCTTTAAAGTAATTTTATAATCAAATCGGTTTAAAAATTTTTAACGGTTTTGATAAGCTTAAACAAGCATAAATTTTCAGGTGGTGTATTAAATATGAATTATGTACTGGTGCAGATTGCCAAAAGATACCTTTGCATAACAGCCTGCGAAACTGTAGGCGAGGCAGCTGCTAACGGCACTGCAAATAAAGGTAACAGTAAGAAACAGGCTGACCCTAACGAAAAGAAAGCCTACTCTTTCTCCTCCCCTCTTATTATTCCTGTTGACAAGGCTGTATTAAAAGACAAAAGCTCCGTATGGGAAGACCCTGCTTTACTCGCCCGCCTTGTAAAAGACGGACTAAGCACAATGAACCACAGTGAGGTTCGTGATGTTATTCTTATGGTAGAAAGCTACGACCTTACCTGTCAGGAGTATCAGCATATCAGAGGTGCCAAAAGAATAATTGAAGGACTTGCAATTGACAGAATCAGAGATTTTGTCGGCGAGGCGGTTTCCGACTTCTCGGTAATCTACAAGGATTACTCTACATACAAAACAAAAGAAGTCAGCGAAGAAATCACATCTAAGGCTTTTGCAATGCCGAAAGCACTTGCGGATGACCTTGTTACAGGATTTAAGTCTTTCTCTCTGAATCTTATCAAGATTATTCCGTCAGAGGTGGCAATGATTTATGCTGCTCAAAAAACAATCTACAGCTTTAACAAAACCGTAGCTCTCATCAGTATGGACTATTCGGCAGTCAGAGTTTTTATCGCCAAAAACGGTGCGCCTCTCTACTGTCACGAATTTACATCCCCTGTAGATGAAATTTTACAGGTAATTGAAGAAGACAGAGATTTAAGCACGGCTGCCGCTATTGATTACCTGCGTACCGCCGGATACGGATTTAAAAATGAATGCAGAAATGCGTCTTCAAAAAGAAAGATTGACGATATTGCAGAAAACCTTATAGATGATATCGTCCGCAATGTTCGCCTTGTTACAATGTCGCTCAACATCAGCATTGACCAGTTGTTCTTAAGTGACTTCTTGGCTTACATTCCTCACATCCGCAACTATTTTGTAGGTTTTGGACTTGCAGGCGAGGTTATGCTTGTATCTGATACATTCAATACAGGCTCGGTAATTCCGGAACCGTCGCTTAAGGCAAGAGATGACTTCTACAAAAACGGTTCATACTTCCTTATGAACGAACTTATGAACTGCGGTACAGTATTTGAGAACAACCTTATTTACGGACTAAAGGCTCAACAGGCTAAAACACTTGATGACAGTGCAAAGGCTGCAAAAGCAGGCTGTGTCGGTCTTGGCATACTCTGTGCTGTGGGACTTGCTTTCTTTGGTTTCTACTTTGGCAGAAGCGTTGTAGATGATATGATTTATAACAATACAAAGTACGACTATGCAAAAACTCTTATTCAACAAAGAGATGACATTACCCAGTCTTTGGAAAATCAGTCACAGGATGCCGAGCTTTTACCGAGAACACAGCTTTATTGCGAAGATGTAATTAATGAGCTTGACACACAGGTTGTAGATAAAATGGATACTTTTAAAAGTTACAACATAACTCACGCAAACGACAGCAACGAAACCTACAGCATTCCGGTAAACGGACTTATTAAAGACTTCCCTACCTTTATTGATTTACAGAACAACATTAAAGACAACGGTTTCTTCTCTATGAGCGAAAACTTCTCGGTTTCTACAGATACAGAAACCGGTCAGTACAATCTTACAGCTCAGCTTACAACAGACATAAATCAGTCACAATCAAGTAAAACTGCAAGTGATACTGAAAACAACAGCGAAAACTAAGGGAGGAAACAAAAATGAAAAAGACTAAAATACCGGTACCGATTATTGTGTTTGTTGCACTTCTCATAGTATTTGTAATTATTTTGCTTGCACTTGTAATGCCGACATTCACTAACCTTTCTAAGTATAATGATGACCATGCTGCTATCACAGCAAAAATTGCCGACTGCGACGATGTACTTGCAAATCAGACAAGTGTCGAAACCAAAATTGACGAAATGACAAAGCAGTATAATGAAAATCAGGAAAACCTCTATATTGACGCAAAGTCATCCGTTAAGGATTTGCAGGATATTTTTGCCGACCTCGGTATTGATATGTCATCACTTACCCGTAGTGAAGGCGTGCAGGACTCACAGGGCAGAACATCTAAGGGCGGTATTCCGCTTTACTACACAAACCTTTTATTCAGCTATACCGGCACAAAGGATAAAACTTTACAGCTTATTCATTATCTTGAGCAGGAATCAAAAGGCTGCTACTTTATTGATTCGCTTTCAATGTCAGAAATTGAAGACAGCAAAGAATATGCTACTTCATTTAATGTAACACTTTACTACTTTGACACAACAAAGCAAGCTGTAAGTAATACAGATTCTACCGATTCAACAGAACCAACTACATAATTATAAGGACTTTACTATGGCTAATTTACTTCCAATCGACTTTTCACAAATTTCAACCTATATAACTCTCGCAGTAATTTTAATACTGTCAGTTGTACTCTGTATGCTCGCATACAGGCTTATGAATGTCGTGCCTGCAAAATGGCTGTGCGACTATGATGAAGAGCCGGACGAAAGTCTTTTTGGCACAAGGTATATTTTCAAACAAAGCGGAATTTACACTTCCGCTTTGTTTGCTATATTTAACTTAGGCATCTTTGCGTTTTTCGGCTATTCTTATTACACGATTTTCTTTTTATTAATTTCGATTACAATGCTCCTCATAGCTATGAGTGACTTTAAATATACAATTATTCCCGACCAATTCACAATTGCACTTGCAGTGCTTTGTGTTGCTCTTGCAATAACCGACCTTTTCACGCAGCAAATCTTTATTAAAGAATGGTGGAGTATTCCGCTTGGTGCTGTATGCGGCGGCGGTTCGCTTATGCTTATAAATTTATTTTCTATTGTAATTCTCAAAAAGAACGGAATGGGCTTCGGCGATGTAAAACTTATGCTTGCACTTGGTGCTTGCCTTGGTTTTCCTATGGTATTTTCAGGACTTTTAATCGCCGTATTTATAGCTTTCCTTTATATAATATTTTTGCTTATCAAAAAAATATTTTCAAAAAACGAAGTTTCAAGCTATTTCCCCTTTGGCCCGTTTCTCTGCATCGGTTCACTATGCAGTATGTTTTTAGTTAATGTTATAAACTATGGCTTAGATCTCTATTTCTCTCTCTTTAGCCTTAGTTATTAATCTTTATTCCCCTGAAAGGATGATCATATATGAAAAACTCTGTTTTTAACTTGAGTGACGATCTCGTTAAAAGCGGTATAGTAAGTTTAAAAACATTAAAGCGTATTGAAATGCTTTATATGGAAGACAATACTCTTACTCTTGAACATGCGTTGATAAAAGAAGGTGTTGTCACAGAGGAGCAGATTTATGACCTTATGGCAAAGAAAATGCATTTGCCGCTTGTTGACCTCACTTCCTACTACATATCAGACGATATAGCCCGGCTCATTCCTGAGCAGATGATGGAAGACCTCGGCGTTATGCCGCTTACCATTGAAGGCAATTATCTCTTGATTGCCATGACAAATCCGCTTGATTATAAAGCAATTTATACTCTCAACAACTATACAAAAAGAAAAATAAAAACCGCTATATGTACTCCTACACAACTTAAAATCAAACTTGACGAAATTTTCAGTGTGTCGGACAAAGAAGCGGTAATAGACGAGGCTCAGGAATTTGTACAGAGCCAGATGAAAAAAACCGAGGACACGGTATCTACCGAAGATCAGGAAGATATCGAAGATCAGCCTATCATTAAATTTGTAAACAATATGATAGCCGAGGCTGTAAGACAGCGTGTATCCGATATTCACCTTGAGCCTCAGGAAAAGAAATTGGTAATTCGTTTCCGTGTTGACGGTAAACTTATTAAATATATGGACTCAAGCAAGGAGCTTGCTCCCTCTGTAACGAGCCGTATTAAATTTATCAGCGGTATGAACATTGCGGAAAAAAGAATTCCGCAGGACGGTAGAATTCACTATAATATCAATAATCAAAAAATTGATATGCGTGTATCTTCTCTTCCTTGTGTTTATGGCGAAAAAATCGTAATCAGAATTACAACCGCACTCGGTATGAAGCTTGATAAAAAGAACATCGGTTTTCTCCCCGAAAACCTTGAGAAATTCGACCAGCTTTTGACATCAAGCCGTGGTATCATTCTTCTTTCGGGTGCAACAGGTTCAGGTAAGTCAACCACACTTTACGCTGCTCTTTCATCTCTTAACACCGAAGACAAAAACATTGTAACAGTTGAAAACCCTGTCGAAATGGTTTTGCCGGGTGCAACTCAGGTTAATATCAATGAAAAAGCAGGACTTACCTTTGCAAGCGTTCTTCGTTCTATCCTCCGTCAGGACCCTGATATTATTATGATCGGTGAGATTCGTGACCAGGAAACCGCAGATATCGCAGCAAGAGCCGCTATCACAGGTCACCTTGTACTTTCAACAATCCATACATATAACGCAGCCAGCTCGGTTGTCCGACTTATTGATATGGGTGTTGAACCTTATATGGTATCTTCTTCTATGCTCGGCGTTATTGCCCAAAAGCTTGTAAGAAGACTTTGCCCGGAGTGTAAGCAAGCATATAATGCAACAGATGACGAGCTTAGACTTCTCGGACTCCCTATCACCAAACAGCTCACACTTTACAAACCGGGTCAGTGCCCTGCTTGTAACAACATAGGTTATAAGGGAAGAATTGCCGTTCACGAGGTTATGCCTGTTTCAAGAACTATTAAAAATGCCATTCATCTCGGTAAAACCACAGATGAAATTGACACAATAGCAAGAGAAGAGGGTATGATTTCACTTCGTGATAACCTTAAAAAGCTGTTGTATGACGGTATTATATCATTTGATACATTCATTGACACTGTATCAGAAATCTATCAGGAAGATTAAGGAGTAAGTTTTATGGAATTTGAAGAGATGGTCAGATTTGCCGTTGAAAACGGTGCGTCTGATATTCACCTTGCAAGCAATAACTTGCCTTCTTACCGTAAAAACGGTAAAATTATGAGCTACAAAGGCGCAGAGATTCTTGACGAGGACACAGTTATGAAGTATATTGACGAGGTTCTTGAGCCTGCCGATTACCTTAAGTTCTGCAACACAGGCGATATCGACTCGGCTTATCAGTTTGAAAACCTCGCACGTTTCAGAGTTAATGCATTCAAGCAGCGCCACGGTGCGACGCTTGTAATGCGTGTAATCAAAATGAATCCTCCAAAACTCGGCGATTTAAATTTGCCGCAGTCTATTGCAAAAATTCTTAACCTGCAGGAAGGTCTTGTACTTGTAACAGGTCCTACCGGTAGCGGTAAGTCAACAACACTTGCAGCTCTTATCAATGAAATTAACCATCGAGAAGAACTGCACATTATCACAATTGAAGACCCTGTTGAGTATATGCACTCCCCTGCAAAATGTATTATTAACCAGAGAGAAGTCGGCGAAGACAGTGAAACTTACTCGTCAGCACTTAAATCGGCACTTCGTGAAGACCCTGATATTATCCTCATGGGTGAGATTCGTGACCTTGAGTCAATGTCAATCGCTCTTCGTGCAGCAGAAACAGGCCACCTTGTTTTTTCAACACTTCATACAGAGAGTGCCGCAAAAACAATCGACCGTCTTATAGATATGTTCCCTGTTGAAAGACAGAAACAGGCACTCAACCAGCTTTCAACCACACTTAAGGCAGTAATTTCACAGCGTTTGCTTCCAAGATCAGACCGTCCGGGCCGTATCGGCGCATTTGAAATTATGTTTGTTAATTCTGCTATCGCTAACCTTATCCGTGAAGATAAGATTCCGCAGATTGAACAGATGATTTCTTTGAACCAGCAGACAGGTATGATTACAAGAAAGTTGAGTATCGAAAACCTCCTCAAAAGAGGACTTATTTCAAAAGAAACTGCCGACAAGTACAGTTACGATGTGGCTGATAACGCAATACTTACAGGCGGCAACAATTCTCCGCAGCCGGGCGTACCGGGAATACCACAGCAAACACCGCAGCAGTTGACCGCTCCAATGCCACAGTATTCTAATCTCCCGCAAAACAGCACAAACGCTTATCTTAACAGGAGGTAAAAATAATGGAATTTTCTTATGTAGCGGTAAACGAAAAAAACCGTAAATATCGTAACCGTATGACAGCAAACACCAAGGAAGAGGTTAAGCGAAAGCTTGAACAGCGTGGTCTTATCGCTATTTCTATTAATGAAGTAAAAAAAGGTTCGCAGGAAGATATTCCGATCTGGCAGCGTGATCTTGGCGGTTCAAAAGATGTGCATACATTAAAAATCAGTAACAAGCGACTTCTTACATTTATGCACCAGATGGCATTGATGATTCGTTCGGGTATTTCGCTTTCGGTTGCAATGGCCGTAATGTGTGACACTGAAAAAGATAAGAATATGTTGAGAATTTTACAGGAAATAACCGCAAACCTCTACAACGGTATTACTCTTTCGCAGTCGCTAAGCTCATTTAAAACTTTCCCGACTGTTTATGTAAACATTATTCAAACAGGTGAGGCAAACGGTCGACTTGATGAAGCATTTGATAAGTGCGTTAGTCTTCTCAAAAAGGAAATCACACTTAAGAACAAGATCAAGGGTGCAATGATTTATCCTATCTTCCTCCTCATTCTTACAATCGGACTTATCATAGTAATGAGTGTAATTGTACTTCCGTCATTTAAAGGATTGTTTGAAAGTTTTGACTCCGAACTTCCGATAATGACGCAAATTACAATGGGTATTTCAGATGTACTTATTCATTACGGCTGGCTCATTGTTCTTATTATCGTTGCAATTGTAGTTACAATCAGAATTCTTTACAAAAAGAACTATTCATTCTGTATGTGGTGGTCAACATTCCAGCTTAAAATCCCGATTATCGGCGAAGTTTTAAGACTTAACCAGCTTACAAGATTTGCAAATATGATGGCAACACTTACTTCTTCCGGTGTAAACATTCTTTACGCACTTGAACTTTCAAGAGATGTAGTAGGCAACAAATTTATGTCCGACTGTCTTAACCAGGTAATTGAAGATGTAAGAATCGGTACACCGATCAATATTTCTCTTTCAAGATATCCAAAAGCTTTCGATCCGCTCTTTGTATCAATGATAAGAGTCGGTGAGGAAAGCGGTATGCTCAGCGATTCCCTTAACAAAATGGCAGATATGTACGAAGAACAGGCAACCGACGCTACACAGCGTATGACAGATGCAATGACACCTGCAATGACAATCATTATCGCCGGTATCGTAGGTTTCGTTGTAATTTCTATCGTACAGGCAATGTTCGGTATGTATTCAGTTATTAACTAATTGTATTTCAATAATCGAAAGGAGTTTTTTTATGAAGAAATTCACTACAAAGAAGAGAAAGATTAACAGCAAAAAGGGTTTTTCTATGGTGCTTGCCATTGCCTTGGTTGCAGTTTTGTTTTTATCGACAACTACTTTCTTATCTATTGCAATGCTCCAGCAAAAAGAAACCGGTATTACAATGAACTCCCGTCAGGCATATGTATCAGCAAAAAGTGCACTTGATATAGCAGAAGAACTGTTAAACGGCGGTAAACTTTCATTACCTGATTCAGGATCACTTTACTATGTTTTTTACTATATTGAAGGAGATCCAAATGTTCATGTAGAAAAATTCAACAGCTCTGAAGATGCATTAAATTGGATTAACAATCCACCTAATGCAAGTTATACTATAATAGGTAATGCTTATATTAAAATTACTAAAAATGCAGACGGTAGTTACACTATGACTGCCGTTGGCAAAGAAAATAAATATGACTATTCAGGTGATGGAAATACAGGTGATCTTTCAACCAAATTTGATGTAAAATATAATTTAGCTGAAAAAGAAGAAACAGCTAACCTCACTATGAAGCAAAAAACAATTACTTCACCGACCGGCAATAAATTTTTAATGCTTGGTGATCAAACTTCATTTTCACTTCTTCGTTCTGTAAGAAAAACTTTAAACGAAGGAGATACCACATTTCGTACCTTACAGGACTATGATACTGACAATGACAATAAATCAATAATTTATATTCCTAAAAACGAAGCTGGCAGTACACCACTCACAACTTGCTTTCCTCTTGTATTTGATAAAGCAGTAAAAAGTACAAGTAACGGTGATAGTAGACTTAAATTTACAGCATATGATAACGGCATTTACTTTTTAGGCAATTACACCGGATCAAAAGTAAAAAGTGACTATAATTCCGAAGCAGTTGATATAAGTTTTTACACAAACTCAGAGGCTTACGGTACAGCCTTAGAATGTAAATATCTTGTAATTGGCGGAAATATGGTATGTCGTCCGGCCACTGGCGAATCCGGCATTACACTTAAATACTCCGGCAGCTCTTATAATACCGATAAAGGTGTTGTAATATACTTTACTAAAGATTGTAAGCTTATGACTTATAATAATAGCAAGCAAATAACTAAAACAGTAGAGTATAAAAAAGGATATTATTATATTAACTTAGGTGACAACAATACAGCCGTTGATTTATTTTCAGAAAATACCAAAAAAAGTGCTGTAAAAATTGCTACAAACAGTGAAGAATACAAAAGGGTTAACAGTATTGATATGTATAGTTCTATGGTTGATACAAACGGCAAACTAAAGGACATACATTCAGCTTACGAAGGTAACTGGGAAAAGGGCAAAGAAAGAGTTTATATTTTGAATGACAATGGAGCTTTCAACACAGATCCAAATTCAAACAGCTACTCCAATACACCTCGAACAACATTTACTGAAGGATGGAAAGACTACTACATTTATTGTTCACCATCCGAAATGCCAACAGCTAGTGGATATTATGATATGTATTCAGGCAAAGAATTTAATTATCTTTGGTACAATATAAAACCAATGGAATTTAATGGAAATATCGATATGGCAATTCATAGTAGTAATATTACATTATCAATTGGTCCCGATGAAAAAGAAACTGTTTATTATAACAATAAAATTAAGAACAGCAACGGCAATACATACTTTCCTTATTCTTTCAATCAAACTATTCTTCCTACTAGCGATTTTGCTACTGACAGTAATACTCAAAAATTCACAGCAGAAGGTTCAAATATAATCAAACAAATAAACAGTTCAGCATCATTTAGCGTAAAACCTTATTGGAATGAAAAATCGTTTACTCTTAAAGTAGTAAATGATTTTATTGTAGAAATGTCAGATGGTACATCATATACCGTAAAAGCCGATGATTACACAGATATTCCGGAGACAGGACTTAACTTATTTTCAAATGATGCAAAAAAATACTTTGAAGATCATTCTACTTCACGAGTTGATTCTAACTCATCGAGTATTAAATGGGTGAAAGATAACGCTATTAATACTTCAGTAGACAGCAGTAACCTCGACCAAAGCAGTTCAGTTATAAATTTTAAAGCAACATGCGGCGGAACACTTAAAGACGATACATATAAGGGCAAAGCTATTTACTGTGATTTTGGTAATGGTTCTTCGGGTAAAGATGCTATTGTAACATATGGAAACAATGCAACCTTAAAAGCAGATGTTGTTTCAATCGGAGCGGATTTACTTGAAAGAAAAGACGGAAAAGGACTTAAAATTAATACTTATAGTGCACATAATGAATCGACATGTGTTGTAGACGGTAATCCTATTGACGGTTCCATGCTTCAGATTACTCGTAAAACTACTCTCAAATTTAATGATGATAATGCTAATTCTATAACTTTAAGTCCGGGTTACTATTTCTTCCCGGGTATTACAGGTGATTTTGATATTTTAAGCAAAGCTTTTTGGGAAAATTGGACTGATTCAAAACCATATTACAAAGCAGAAAAATTAGGCGATGGTACTAAAGCTTATAAAAAGGTAACTGTTACAACTAAAATGGATCCTGTTGACTTTGAAGGGAAGTATTTCTAATGAAGAAGAAGAACCTTAAATTTAAAAAATATTTAAAAAGTAAAAAAGGCTTTTCTCTTCTCGAGTTGGTATGTGCAATTATGATCATGGCAATAGCCGTTTCGGCTACTGCCACTGGTCTTAATATCAGTAATCAGTCCATTACTAAAAACAGTCTTATGGACAAAGCTTCTGCAAAAGCACAAATGTATTGCGATGTAATTATGACATATGTTGAAAAAACACCATCAAATGATCCATATGACGGTTGGGATTCATTAACTGATGCACAAAAGAATGCTAATAAACTTTTTAACACTCCGCCTAATCAAACATATACTTTTACAAGCGATATTCAAAACAATATTGATACAGATGTAAAATCTCTTGACAATACTTTTTCAGCAAAACAATATACTTCTGCAAATATCGACCATAGAGATTTTAACAAAAATGAAGTTGCTTATACAATTCAAAAAGAAGGTTCTTACACTAATTCTGATGGTATAAGTATGGTATCGTACAAAATCACTGTTTATATTGATTACGGTACAAATGGTACAACTTCATGTACCGGTATTATCACTAAATCCAAATATGTTCAATAAGGAGGATGCAAATGATTAAAAATAAATTAAAAAAACATCTCTCCAAACGCTCTATAAAGGCAAAAGCAGGTGCTACGCTTGTTGAGCTTATCGCAGTTGTATGTATTCTTGCAATAGTTTCTTCAACCTGTATCGGCGGTATGTTTGCTATGGCAGATGTAGCTAAACGAGGTCAGGATCTTTCCCTTTGCGAACGCACAAGCGATATGATTTCTAAACAACTTTCAATTTACGGTAATACCTCAAACTATGTTCAATCATATGATTCAAAACCTACTCTCGAAGCATATGACGAAAGTGCAAAACCAAGTGGTTTTATGGATGTAGATAATGGTATCGGTAATAAAAGTGATTACTTTTTATATGCAGATCCAAATACAAAATACAGATTAATTCTTGCTAAGTTTGATACTTCATCGGGCGATCCTACAGGACATAAGCTTACACCAATAGTCAGTATTGACAATGTAAAATCAATTAAATTCGACCTTAAACAACTTAATACTGATGAAAAAAAATATATTCTTCAATATACAGTAACAACAGTAGGAAGCAATGTATGGGATAAGGATACTGATAAACGAGTTGAGTACACTATTTCAAGCGGAGTAGTTTTGAATAATACAAATAATTCTTCTACTATACCTACCCCGCTGCAATATTCAACCATAACAACAAAAACTTCTTCAACTGAAGCAAATTCAACCTATATCAGAATACAAACCACAAGCAGAAGTGATCTTGATATTTACTAAAAGTTAAAAGTCTTAAACAAAAAGCTGTAAAAACAGCATATCAAAAAAGCCGAGATTCACGAAAAAGTGAGTCTCGGTGATTTTTTTCTTATATTCTTGAAATTGTATAAAAATATGAAGAATATTGAATACTTATTGTCTGTGCTTTATACTGCTTTTCTTCCATACCCGGCTGTATTTATTTGCATTGGCAGTTATCTTTGTTCCGTCAAGGTGTTATTTAGATCAATATAATGAAAAACCTCGTTAAATGTATATAACGGATCAGAA
>OJOX01000245.1_pt1 | contig 24165 bp, 10 predicted proteins | sample 1598301 | NCBI WGS metagenome assembly OJOX01 (sample SAMN03922480, study PRJEB24848) | human gut metagenome | isolation source: stool sample | host: Homo sapiens | place: Germany | collected 2011-05 | reverse complement strand
AATATGTAAACTATGTCCTTGCACATTCTGTAAACTATGTTATCACACTATACAGGCTTGCCCCTCCCGTTGCACCTAATATTGCAATCCCCACAACCATTGCAAAACCGCACTATCCCTCAAAAAGCACTATATCCTTGCCTCCCTTGTCAAAGGGAGGTGGCTTGACGGCAAGGCACAAGCCTTGATATTGTTGCTTTCTGTTTGTGACACGTCCACCTTTTTTATTTATCAAACTTTTCTGCTGTCAAGACGGAGGGATTGCTTTATACCCACCAACCTCTCCATTCCCGCAACCATTGCAAAAGGACAACAACCCTTCGCCCCGCACTAAACTTGCCTCCCCTCGAAAAAGGGGAGGTGGCTTGACGGCACGACACAAACTTTTGCTCTGTTGCGTTTTACTTACAACACGTCCGCCTTTTTATTCACTAAACTTTTATGCCGTCAAGACGGAGGGATTGTCACTCCACCAACCTTTCCAAACCCGCACTATCCCTCTCGCTTTTCGTAGGGCGAGCGTCTGTGTGTGCTTGTATGCTTTCACATTTGCACTATCCCTCTCGCTTTTCGTAGGGGAGGAGCTCGCTCCTCCCGTTGCACCAATCCTTGTTGTTTCCACTAATCTTTGCAAAAGAACACTTATCACTTGCCTTACTCGCCCCTCCCGTTGCACCTAATACTGCCATTCCCACAACCATTGCAAAATCGCCACCATCCCTTCGCCTCGCACTAAACTTGCCTCCCCTCGAAAAAGGGGAGGTGGCTTGACGGCATTGCAAAACCGTTATTCTACATCATCTTCATTTTGTAATTTACCGGACTGTTTCCAAAATTGCTATACTTTTTGCCGTCAAGACGGTGGGGATTGTGTTTGCTTAGAAGATTTGAAGATAGTACTCCTATCAATTTCAATCCCCACCGTCACGGCTCGGAATAGTTTCAGAATTGTAAAGGCAGGACTATCTGAATACTGTACAGCAAGCCAAAAAAATTTATCAGCCGTGCCACCTCCCCTTTTTCGAGGGGAGGCAAGAAAGGATTGCGATTTATGCCACTTTCTGCATAATTTATATACTTTTTGGTATGATATATTCTTTCGTTGTCATTTTGGTAGAGTAGTAAAGCCTTAGCCTCGCACCATATTCTTGCCTCCCTTGTCAAAGGTGAGGTGCTGTCGCCCGAAAAAATTCGGGCGACTACCGGAGGGATTGCTCCCTATCCGCACCAACCCTCCCAAACCCTCACTATCCCTCGAAAATCGCCATCACCCTCGCTTCCTTAAAAGCATACAGACTAAACTAAAAACCGCTCCCGTAACACTCCGGGAGCGGTTTAGCTGTATTCAGTTGTGATTATCAGTTTGCAACGATGTTTACAAGCTTGCCGGGAACAACTATCTCCTTGCGGATCGTCTTACCCTCAAGCGACTGTGCGATAGCTTCCTTTGCCATCTTCAGCAGTTCGTCCTTGTCGGCAGCTGTAGGCACGTTTATACGAGCCTTTATCTTACCGCACAGCTGAACTACTATCTCAACGGTGCTGTCAACGCAGAGCGCCTCATCGTATGTTACCCACTGAGCCTCGTTCAGTATGCCGTAGCCGAGTGAATTGTACATTTCCTCGGTGATGTGGGGAGCAAAGGGATTCAAGAGTATCAGCAGTGATTTCATCTCAGCATCGTTAATCTTGCCGTTTGCGGTAATCTCGTTGATAAGCGACATCATAGCGGCAATAGCCGTGTTGAATCTCATCTTCTCAATATCTTCGCTGACCTTCTTTATCGTCTTGTGCATTGATGTTCTCAGCTCGTCTGAGTATTCATCGCCACGGACAAGCATATTCTGAAGATTCCATACACGGTCAAGGAAACGCTTGCAGCCCTTCATACTGCTGTCGTTCCACGGAGCAGCCTGCTCATAGTCGCCCATGAACAGAACGTATACACGAAGAACGTCTGCGCCGTATACGTCAACAACGTCATTCGGGTCGATTACGTTGCCTCTTGACTTGCTCATCTTCTCGCCGTCCGGACCTAAGATAAGACCCTGTGCGGTACGCTTTGCATAAGGCTCGGGAGTGGGAACTTCGCCTATGTCGTAAAGGAACTTGTGCCAGAAACGAGAGTAGATCATATGACGGGTAACGTGCTCCATACCGCCGTTGTACCAGTCAACGGGAAGCCAGTATTTGAGCGCTTCCTGTGAAGCAAATTCCTTGTCGTTGTTGGGGTCGCAGTAACGCAGGAAGTACCAGCTTGAGCCTGCCCACTGAGGCATTGTATCTGTTTCTCTGCGTGCGTCCTTGCCGCACTTGGGGCATTTGCAGTGTACGAATGAATCTATCTTTGCAAGCGGGCTTTCGCCGTCCTGACCGGGCTGGAAGTTCTCAACGGGAGGAAGCTCCAGAGGCAGTTCCTCATAAGGTACGGGAACAATTCCGCAGTCGGGGCAGTGTACTATCGGGATAGGTTCGCCCCAGTATCTCTGACGGTTGAACGCCCAGTCCTTCATCTTGTACTGTACGCCCTTTTCGCCGCAGCCGAGCTTTGCAAGTACGCCGAGCATCTTTTCGATAGCGTCCTTCTTGTTCGTAATGCCGTTCAGCTCGCCCGAATTCACCATCTCGCCGTCGCCCGTGTAGGCTTCCTTCGAGATGTCGCCGCCCTTGATAACCTCGATTATATCAATGCCGAACTTCTTTGCAAATTCATAGTCACGGGTATCGTGAGCAGGAACCGCCATTATAGCGCCCGTGCCGTATCCCATCATTACATAGTCGGAAATGTATATCGGAATTTCCTTGCCGGTAACGGGGTTTACACCGGTAAGACCGTCTATCTTTACGCCCGTCTTGTCCTTGACAAGCTGTGTTCTTTCAAACTCGCTCTTCTTGCTGCACTCTGCCTTGTAAGCGTCAAGGTCGGCAATGTTCTTTATGGAATCCCTGTACTTTTCTATTATGGGATGCTCGGGAGCGATAACCATAAATGTTACGCCGTAGAGCGTGTCGGGACGGGTCGTGTAGATGCGGAGCTTCTCGCCGTTTTCCTTGATGGAGAAGTTGACGAAAGCGCCTGTAGACTTGCCTATCCAGTTCTCCTGCTGGAGCTTTACGTTAGGCAGATAATCGACCGTTTCAAGTCCCTGTAACAGCTTGTCGGCATATTCGGTGATACGCAGGTACCATACTTCCTTGGTCTTCTGCACTATCTCGCTGTGGCAGATGTCGCAGTGACCGCCCTGTGAGTCCTCGTTTGAAAGCACGACCTTACAGCTTGGACAGTAGTTTACGAGCGTCTTATCCCTGAATACAAGGCCATGCTCGAACATCTTGAGGAATATCCACTGAGTCCATTTGTAATAACGCTCTTCGGTGGTGTCGATGACCCTTGACCAGTCGAACGAGAAGCCGACACGCTTGAGCTGGCTGGTAAATTTTACTATGTTGTTATCGGTGACCTTACGGGGATGAACGCCGGTCTTGATGGCGGTGTTCTCGGTGGGCAGACCGTAAGCGTCAAAGCCAATCGGGAACAGTACGTTGTAGTCCTGAAGCCTTCTCTTGCGGCTGACTACCTCAAGGCCCGAATAAGCCTTGATATGACCTACATGCATACCTGCGCCGGAGGGGTAGGGGAACTCTACGAGAGCGTAGAATTTCGGCTTGGTACTGCCGTTTTCAGCCTTGAATGTCTGATGCTCGTCCCAGTATTTCTGCCACTTACTTTCTATGGCAGAAAAGTCATATTTTTTCTCTTCCATTTTGCGAGTTGTCCTTTCATACGCCCGATATGGCGGTATAATTCAATTTCAACCTTTATTATAATACAAAAACTGCTGTTCTGTCAAGTAAAGCGGTAAGTAAAGCGGCAACAGTAAATAAGTGTAAAATAAAGGTGAAATATGTCATTCACAGCGTGATGATTTATGATGAACCGGTTTTTACGTCTGAGAGGGCGTAAACCGTTATGTTATCGGGGGTGACAGCACTCCACCTTTGACAAGGGACGGGCATGGATGCCCGAAGTTGAACGCCCAGAGTTTCGCAAGGATGCGAAACCAACAGAGCGTTCATATGGCAAGTGTGGTAGTGCTTTTCTTGGGATAGCACTTCTCGGGTTCGCTATTCGAATCAATACACTTGTCAATATTGACGAGGGAAAGAACCAAAGAGACTAGGTGCAAGTCTGAGCCTCGCTTACGCAAGGCTCGTGCACTCCGCTAAAGCTCCGCTGGACTAGGCGCCCAGTGAAGCAAAGCGAAACGTCCGAGTGCTTGCGTAAGCAAGACTCAGCCCTATACTCTTAGGTTCTCTCCCAAATCAGTTATTCCTCTTGAGCGACGTGAGGAGCGGGAGCATTGCTAAAGCAATGCTCAGCTTGGCATCCCTCTTTCCTTACTCACACCCCCACCCCGTCGGGGTGTTGGATAAACTCGAATAACCACCGGAACATTGTATATCCTGTTAATGCAGGGACGCTTAATGCTACACGTCAGCATATTAGTACATATATCTCAGGTTAGTGGCGTTTTTTTGAAAGGTAAATGTCAGTGCAGTTGCACAGATACACTCACGAAATTATTAACGCCTTGTCAGTACGCAAAGTGTTTTCGGCGGTGTTGGTGCGAAGAATCCTCAATAGTTGGCTGAGCGAAGCTCAGCAACAGAAGCTCACCTTTGACAAGGGAGGCAAGGATATGGTGCGGAGCAAGGGATAGTGCGGGATTGGGAGGGTTGGGGTGGGGCGAGGGGTGTGGCAATCTCTCAGTCTTGCGACAGATAAGGTTGAGAGGATATTAAATATACTTGAATCGCTGAGCAAGGCAATTTATGATAAGAAGTAGCCTTGTCGCAATCCAGCTCCCTTTACTCAAGGGAGCCAAGAATGTGGTGCAGGGCGAAGGGATAGTGCTTGGCAAAATATTTCACTTGACCGGTGTTTGTAGGGCGCAGGTTTTTTGTATTATGTGCCGCATTTGCGACCGTTCGTGCCGTTATAACAACCGTTCGTGCCAAAAAGTTGAAAATGAAAAGCGAATGAGTTATGATATAATTATAAAATTATAAGGGGAGAAGTATGCTCATCTGCGTTTACGATACCGCAAACGAGGCGGAGATACTGAAAGCGAAAATAACACAGATCGCAACGGCGGCATATCGAAGAATTGCCTATAGGGTATGTCAGAGGTATGAGAGCTTTGCGAAGGAGTGTAAGACGGCTGACCTTATAATCGTGCTTGCCGACGGAGCGGACGGTATGGATGGCGTTATTGCGGCAAAGAATGCCGACAGGGATACGCCTGTAATATGGCTGTCGGACGATGAGGGATTCGGGGCGCAGTCATACAGGCTTGGCTGTACCTATTTCCACAAGAAGCCGATACCGCAAACGAGGCGGAGATACTGAAAGCGAAAATAACACAAATCGCAACGGCGGCATATCGACGAATTGCCTACAGGGTATGACAGAGGTATGAGAGCTTTGTGAATGAGTGTAAGACGGCTGACCTTATAATCGTGCTTGCCGACGGAGCGGACGGTATGGATGGCGTTATTGCGGCAAAGAATGCCGACAGGGATACGCCTGTAATATGGCTGTCGGACGATGAGGGATTCGGGGCGCAGTCATACAGGCTTGGCTGTACCTATTTCCACAAGAAGCCGATACCGCAAACGAGGCGGAGATACTGAAAGCGAAAATAACACAAATCGCAACGGCGGCATATCGACGAATTGCCTACAGGGTATGACAGAGGTATGAGAGCTTTGTGAATGAGTGTAAGACGGCTGACCTTATAATCGTGCTTGCCGACGGAGCGGACGGTATGGATGGCGTTATTGCGGCAAAGAATGCCGACAGGGATACGCCTGTAATATGGCTGTCGGACGATGAGGGATTCGGGGCGCAGTCATACAGGCTTGGCTGTACCTATTTCCACAAGAAGCCGATACCGCTTGAAAAGCTGAAGGATGCACTGCATAAGTGCAGGTGCATGGCATAAGCACGGGTAAATCTACAGGAGGAAAAACATGAAGAAAAAATTTGTACGGCTCATAAGTGCGGTGCTGTCTGCGGCAATGACGTTGACGGCTGTACCGTTATCGGCATTTGCCGAGGGCGAGGAGCATACGCATGACGGCGAGAGCAATGTCATCACGACACCGCTTGATTTCAGAGAAAAGACGGCGGACGAAAGCGGTGACGGCTGGAGCTGGGATTATGACACAAAGACGCTGACGCTTGACGGAGTGAACATTCAGGCGAGAACCGACAGTATGAGCGTCGTAACAGTCCCCGACGGTACGAAAATAGTGCTGAACGGTGAAAACACTATCGTACAGACCGATACCCTCGAAAGCGATACATACGTTCTCAGTGCCGTAAATAATAAAGAGGTCAATTGTGACGGCACAATGACAATCAGCGGCGACGGTGTGCTGAATGCAGAGAACCGCTCTACAGACAGTATGGCACGCTCTCTCGGCGGATCAATAATCCTGAACGGCGGTACAGTAAACGCAACAGGTACTGTAAAGACAAATTCGCTTGAAATACATAATGACGGTGTGCTGAACGCAAATGCGACAACTGCATCTTTTGAGGGTGTGGCTGTCAATGTCAGCGGCGGCATTACTGTTGACGGCAACGGCAGTCTTACTGCAGTAGGTTGTGCTAATGAATCTACGTTAAACAGTGCAATATTGCTTACCAGTAATTTCGGTGACAAAATTTCCGTCAGCGAAAACGGCAGTATTACTGTGCCTGAAGGCAATGCAGCAAGAGTCGGAATATACTACAGCGGAAACAACGGCGACGGAATGGATGCCGAAATAAGCGGCGGTAAGGTCACTGCTTACGGTACTAAGTATGGCATTTACAAAGTAAACCTTATAATGAGCGGTACAGGCTCGGTTTACACTACGGGCGGTTCATACGCTATCGGTCAAACTGTACCGACAATAGACGAGAATGAATTTGTAATAAAGGGCTCGACCGAGTTCAAGGCTGAGGAAAGTGCTGTGACAGGCGAGGTCAAGTATAACAGCGGCTATTATGAGATTGGCGGAGCGGACGCTAAGACGGTAGTTATAAAGCCTGATACTTCTCCCCGTATAATACTCGGAAAGCAGACAGGAATATTCAAGACGGAAGAGTATGAAATAATTGAAGGCATGACTGATACCAAGCTCAAGGGTACGGTTTACTTTGATATTACTCTGAAGAATATGAGCGATGAAGAGTTTGCAGACGCAAGAGGCTATTTCGGCGGCGATGAACCCGATTTATCAGCAAGCATAATCAAGACCGATTACGGCTGGGTGTGCATGGTCTGCGATACCGAGTTTTCGGTTACATACGACACTGATAATACTCTTACAATAAAGTGCGGAGATATTGTATCCAATACCGTTCAGGTAAAGTCGAATGCAAACCGTTTCAACAAGGTTACACAGGGTGACAACACAAACAGAACGGTTTTCTATACAAACACTTCGCAGGAAGAGAAGGACAATTACAAGCTTGTAAGCACCTATACGGTTGACAGTGAAAGCATAAGCTATAACTGGTACAGTACGAACAGTGCATACAGTGCAGATGAGCTCGGTGCGGCAGTATCCGGAAGCAACGGCGAATTCAAGCTTGCGGATAATATTCCTGCCGGAAATTATGTTCTGTATTGCGATATAACCTATTCAGACGGTGACAGCACAGAAACTGTTACAGAAAAATTTACATTTACATATAAAGAATGTGCACATGAAAACGGTTATTCCGACGGTAAATGCACAAACTGCGGAGCGTTATGTGATCACAGCGATATTGACATTGACACGGGCAAGTGTAACGAGTGTGCGCATCAGTTTGTTGCTACAATCAGCACAGACGGCAATGCGCCGACAGGCTATGACACGCTCGCAGACTGCCTTGACAGCATTACTGCCGATACCGGAAACTATGTTAAGATCTATCAGGATATCGGCGATGCATCGGCAACTGCAACTTTAGATACTATAGATGTAAAACACAATGTTATGATCGACCTTAACGGTCACAAGCTGAACAATATCAAGCTTGGGGTCAACAAACTTGGGGTCAACAAAGACGTCACGCTTACATTAACCGGCACAGCGGGCAGTTATGTTACGCAGGTGTATGTTCGCAAAGGCGGCGGATCATTCATAATTGACAGCGAAGCAAATGTAGAATTTAATACAATTTTTGTTGAGGACAGTGCACGGCTTGCTGTAAACGATGGCGCAAAAGTAACTACAGAGCAGTTGACTGTGATAGCATCCGTGAATGATGACGGAACTACAACGACATCTGTAAAGCTCGCTACGGGAATGAAGTTAGGTGGGCTGACATATCATCGCCAAAACAATTCCGGCGCTCTGAAATTAGGTGCTCTTCTTGATGTTACCCGGCAGGCACTGCAACGTGACGATAACGGCAATTATCTTGATCTTTATAAAGAATATGGAAGTATGGGTTATTCCGTTGCGCTTACTGTTGTTGAGCATACTGACGCTGACCACAAATACAGCACTGGAACAGGCAAGTGCGAGGAGTGCGGAAAGCCCTGCGAGCATGGCGGTGATATAAACACGGACACCGGCATCTGCTCTGTTTGCGGTGCGGTTGTATCTGTCGCACTCTATACAGATGCAAACGGAAGCTTAAAGTATGTAGATACCGATGAGCTTGACTCTTTACTGAATGAATACAACGGAAGCGGCACGATAAAGCTGTTTAAGGATTATTCTAAACCAAGCGCTCAGTATGACTTATACGGAGAACTTACAATTGACTTAAACGGACGCCAATTTAATATCCGGAGTATTACTCCTTGCAAAAACGGAAAGCTTACGATCAAAAACAGCGGCAATCCGGTTATGCTCGGTTGTAATGTATATCCGACAAACGACGCTTCATACGCCGGCGGTACGCTTATAATAGACGGCGATGTAGTTTTAGACACTTCGATCTATGTATATGATTCGAGTACGGTTATACTGAAAGACGGTACATATACTGCCGGACTTTACGCAAGGGACAGCAAGACATTATATGATATGCTCGGCGAGGGTAAGGCTTTCTTCAAGGCTGACGGAACTCTTTTCAATGCAAGCGTTAAGGAAATATCAAGCAGTGAAACGCTGACAGTCAAAGACCACAGCCATACCTATGTTGACGGCAAGTGCGACTGTGGATATGTATGCCCTCACAGCGATGTTGACATTGACACGGGTAAGTGTACAGAGTGTGAATATCAGTATGCGGCTGTTATCGTAAAGGACGGGGCTGTAGCTTCTGTTCATGAAGAAAATGAGATGGGAGCGGCTTTTCAAGCGGCTGACAGTGACGCAAACACCGGCTGTACATTAAGAGTATACAAGAATTATACAGGCAGCTATACAACACTCAGCGGTAAGTTCACGCTGTGGATCGCTGAGAAAGCCAATGTAGGTACGTTAACTGTTTCGGGAGATATAACCGTTACGGGATCGAAAAAAAATAATAGTTTTTATGGCGATTTCGATGTAGAGGACGGCGGTAAGCTGACATTTGACGAAAACTGCGGCGCTATGGGAACTGTGTCGGTAGGTGCAGGTACATTTGACTGCTATTATTCAATCGGCATAACACTCAATATAAACGATGCAAGCAGTAACGTAATTCTTCACGGCGGAACTTTCAAAAAAATATGCTATAACGGCGGCGGGGACAGAGCAAACGCAGAAATACTGACTTTGTTGGCTGAGAACCGTATGTTTATGAAGTATCCCAATGCTGAGCCGATAGACGGCTCAAAAACACTGTTGAAAGACGGTCTTGAAACTGTTTTTGTAACATCACATGAAGATCACAGTTACGACAGCACAACGGGCAAGTGTACGATTTGCGGTAAGCGGTGCGGTCATACGGATGTTGACAGCAAAACAGGTGTATGCCTTACCTGCGAATATCAGCTTACTGCGGGCGTTTCGGGCGTGGGAACAGCGAAGTATTTCGATAATATAGACGACGCTTTTACTGCGGCATTATCGGAGGAAAACAGCGGTTGTACGCTGACATTGTATAAGCACTGCGAGATAACACAGAGCGTAGATATCGGCAATACAACGGTTACTGTCGATGTGAACGGATATTCACTCGGCGGAGAGGCGGATATAAGTGTAAATAACGGTGGTGTGCTGTACCTTAAGGACAGCAGGAAAAGCACCTACTACGGATGCATAGACGCACCTTTTAGTGTAAACGGCGGTACGCTTATAAACGGTACTGCAGACGGCGGCAGTTCAGCCGCAGATGTACTCAATTTAGTCATTAACAGTGCTAAGTGTGTCGAAATATACGGCGGCATATTTGAGAATGTTTATATTGCACACGCAAGCGGTGTAGCTTTATACGGCGGAAGGTACAACACCATCTGCGGCGAGGAAAGCAACAGCACACCTGTAAACACTCTGCTTGCAAAGGGTTATGCATTTGCGACCTTAAACAGTGTCACACATCTCCCCGAAAGTATAGTTGACGGCAGTGCGAAGACAATCGGCGGAAGACTTACAAATGTCACGGTTGTAAAGCATACTCATACATACACCGAAACAAATACAAAGTGTGCGTGCGGTGCTGTGCTTTATGCAAAGGTGACATCAGCCGACGGTACTACTGACGAGTATTTTGACAGCATTGAGGAAGGCTTATTATATGCCGATAAGGCTGAAAACAAGGGCTGTGTTTTCACTCTTGTAACAAGCGGTAAGATCAATAGTAGGGTTACGCTGTCAAACGGTCAGTTTACTATTACCACAAGTAATTATGGTACTATCTATGATTACAACCAGACAATAACTATTGACGGTGCAGATGTTATTGCTGAAGGTTATATGTTCATCAGGTGCAAGGTTAATGTGAAGAGCGGATCTCTTACATTACCTGAGGGCTCAAGCGCCGGATTTGATAGTATTGCTATATCAGGCGGTACCGTAACTGTCAGCGAAGGCGTCAATGTTGACAATCATGCGGGTGCTGATAATTTATTTGTAAGCGAAGACGCAACTGACGCAAAGCTTACTATAGGCGGAGGTACTTACAGCAATGTCTATCTCGGACAGCTTAAATTAAAGGACGTAATCGCAAGCGGTGTGCGTGTGATAAGTTACGACAATCCGACAGATCCGACTGCGGAGAAAACAGCAACGGCTTTATTATACAGCGATATAGCCGAAAAAAATAATTTTGACTCCGAAAACAATACTGTAAGCTATTATCTGTTTACCAAGTGCGAGCATAAGAATGAGGACGGCAGTTATGCCTTTAATGAGGGCGGTATATGCAAATACTGTAACTCTGAGTTTGCCGCAAGCGTAAGCTATACGGCAGACGGCGGCGAAAAGACAGAACTGTTCAGCGATATATGCGACGCTTTTGACAAGGCTAATGAGATAGGTACGGCTACAGTAACGCTGTATAAGGATATTACAGACAGCGAACGTACACAGGAGATTACCGTTATGGGCAATGTAACGCTTGAACTGAACGGTAAAACACTGGGTGGTCGTTATGGCATAGCGCGTATATCGGTATCTGACGGTGGCACGCTTACTGTAAACGGCGATGGCAATATGGATACACCTATTTACGTTAATGAAAACTCAAAATTAGTCATTAACGGCGGTGGATACTTCAATTCTGTGTCAGTTAAAAAAGGAGGCAACGCAGAAATAGGCGGCGGCACTATACGAGGTCTGTCCGTTCGCGGTAACGTAAAACTCAGCGGCGGTAAATTCAACGACATCGAGATATTTAACGGCAATCTTGAATCTGTTCTGGCTGACGGTTACGCTTATAAAGTTGAAGGCGGTGAATGGCTTTCAATTGCAGAACGTGCAGAGAGCGTTTATAGCAGTTTGAATAACAACGATAAACCGTTGAGTGTAGAAGAAGCGCCGATAAAGAGCGCAAGTATTGCGTGGGTAGGCGAAGAAGCGCCTGTTATATACCGTAACGGAGAGAAATATTTATACGTCGATATTACATACGAATTGGCGGTCGGTTCAAGGGGTGCAACCTATTCGGATTTTGTAAACGGCAATAATCGCATTAAAGATTATAATTTGTACAATAAATATATGGTACACTGTTATGAAATCGGTAAGCTTGCGGCTAAAGACGGCGAGGTTGAATATTACATTGTACTTAAGTGCAACGGATACGAATATAAGTCGAATGTGCTTAAGCTTACACTTGCGACCTGCTCACACCCGAAGGATAGCTTTTCATACGAAAACGACGGTTTTGTAATCTGCGGTATATGTGATGCATTGATAGAAGCCGAGGTAGTAGATGCTGACGGCAAGTCGTTAGGCTATGCGGATATAGAGAGTGCCATAAAGCTGGCACAGGAGAACGAGGGCAGCACTGTAAAGCTGATGTCGGAAGGAGTATCTGAGTCCGTTACCGTGACAGGCGGCAGGTTTACTGTTGACTTTAACGGTAAGAAGGTATTTTATCAGTTCGATGTCAACGGCGGTGACGTGACTTTCACTTCTTCGGTAAAACAAGCCGATGCAGAAACTCTGATAAGCGGAATCGAAGTAAACGGAGCTGACGCTAAGGTTACAATTGACGGTAAAATCAAGCTGGGAAGTGTAACATTAACAAGCGGTGCGCTTGCAGTAAACAGTGCCGAGAGTTATATTAAAGAACTGTCAATAAATGGCGGAAAGACTGTTGTAAACGGTGCAAATATTGATGCACTGAAAGCTAACGGCGGAGACACGGTCATCAATTATGTTACAGCCGATTCTTTAAGCGTGAATATCAACGGGTCCGGTAGCATCTCTATCGTAACCGGCGAGTTCGGTAGCACCACTTGCAAAACAGACAGCGGTTATACTTTAGGTATGGCAATTGCGAGTGGAAGCGTAGTTTTCGGCAATAATATAAATGGCTTTACTGTTTACACATACGATGCTATTCAGACCATGACCAAAACCGATAGAATTTTTGTTGAAAAGTGCGTCCATAAGGACGGAAACGGCAGTTATGTGCTTGACGGTAATCCCTGTCCTTACTGTAATCAGGAAATTGTTGCAACTGTAAGCTATACGGCAAACGGAAGCGAAAATACGGATCTGTTCAGCGATATTTATGACGCTTTTGACAAGGCTAATGAGGTAGGTACGGCTACTGTAACGCTGCAGAAGAACATCACGGACGATATTACAGATACGATAGCTGTTACAGGCAATGTTACGCTTGAACTTAACGGTAAAAGGCTCTCACAACCCGGTACTGATGTATGGTATTCCATAGAAGTAACGAGCGGTAAGCTGACCGTTAACGGCAGTGGCTTAATAAAACGTGTTGCCGTTTGCAACGGCAGCGATGCGGAAATCAACGGTGGTACTCTCTCTGACTTCATAATTAAAGACGGCGGTAACACTGTAATTAAAGGCGGTCAATTCTACAGCTTACAGGTTTCAGGCGAAGGCAGAAACGTAGGACAGCTTCTTGCGGACGGCTATGCCTATTGGAGTTTTATCGATTCCGGCATCTGGTCTACTATTGCAGAGCGTGAAAAGCAGGATATAGCTAATGTAGAAGTAAAGGAAGCGCCGATAAAGAGTGCAACGGCGACAGCAAATAAGACTGTGCTGTACCGCAACGGCGGAGGTGCACGGCAGATCTTATTTAACTTCAATGTTAATACAAGCGACGGATACACGATAAGCGATGCCAATAAGGTCACAGTCGGTTTATATGTAGGTGATACCTTAATAAGAGAGCTCGACTTCGTCGGAAATTCATATACGTTTGCAAATGCAGATGAAATTTCCGATACTGACGGCACTGTAAAGGCACATCTTGTTATCAAGTTAAACGGATACGAATATGTGACCGATGATGTCGAATTTGAAATAGCGACCTGTACGCATCCGTATGGCGCATTAACGACAGACGAGTATGATTACTATCGTTGTTCGTTATGTGATGCCAGCATAAATGCGATACTTGTTAAAACAAACGGCGACAAGGCATGCTATACCGACAATGTGCCCGAAGCATTTGAAGCGGCACAGCTTGAGGAGAACAACGGCTGTACATTAGAATTATACAGAGGTGTGAACAGAGACTGTGAGATCACACAGGGCAGCTTTACCGTTTTATTCAAGAAAACGGGAAGTGCATCTGCTGTGATCAAAGTAAGCGGCGGAAATGTCAAGATCACGGGAGATGACGGCTGTACATTATCGAAGTATCCGGGAAGCTCGGTGGGATATCTCATAGCTGTAACGGGCGGCACGGTAACGTTTGATGACATAACTATCAACGATGACAGTATCAGCGTAAGCGGCGGCAAGACTGTTATAAACGGCGGTACTTATAATAAGCTGAGCGTCAGCGGAGGTACGGTCACTATAAACAGCGGTACATTCAGCAGCATAGATGTAAGCGCAGAGGGCAAGGCACTGAAAGATCTGCTCGGCGAGAACAAGGCGTTTACGACAAGCGACGGAAAGCTGTTTGACGCAAGCAAGGTTTCGGAAAGCGATAATTCACTTACGGTAATCGACCACAGCAAGCATGAGTATGACGAAACAGGAAGGTGCGGCTGCGGTTATCAGTGTGCACACAGTGAGATCAATGCGGAAGGTGTATGCAACGAGTGCAATGCAAAGATGTATGTTGCAGTCACTGTAAAGAGTGAGACCGGAACAACGGTAAAATACTTTACAAAACTTACGGAAGCATTTGAGTTTGCGGCAAAGAACGAAAACAAGGGCTGTACGCTGAAAATGCTCAGAGATTTCTTCGATAGCAATACTGACATTAACGTAAACGGCGGAGAACTTACTGTCGATATGAACGGCTTTGGTGTCTATTTCAATAGCTTTAACGGATCCGGAACCCAAATCACTATACGCAGTGACAGTAAGTGTACTTTTGGGGTTGAAAATGGATTTAGCATGGACGGCGGCACTGTTACTTTCTCGGGAGAGGTCAGCGTAGTTTGCCAGAATGTGAAATTAAATGCCACATATTTCTCCTCCTATGTTGAAACGCTGAAAATTGACACGCTGATTTTAGAAGACGGTGTTCTGCTTAAACAGCTGGCAAGTATCACGAATGCTAATATCGCTAATATAGACTGCTCAAGTGAAATTTATCTTTATCAAATTTTAGCGAGCGGCAGCCGTGTCGATTCTCAGCTGTACAGCGATCTGAAAGCAAACGCTTCGTCAAACTTCGATAACGTAAGAATAATAAGATGCGACCACCCGGACGGTGTGGGCAGAGATAACCGTTGCATATACTGCAATTCATTGATCGCTGCAAGCGTAAGCTATACCGAGAACGGAGCGGAAAAGACAGAATATTTTGTTAAGGAAGATCTGGGAAAGGCGTTTGCCAAGGCAAACAGCGTTGCAAGTGCAACAATAACAATGCTGATGTCTTCCGCTTATGATACAGACTACCTCCCTGTTACAGGTGATGTTACACTTATTGCAAATGGCGATAACGCCATCTTGTATAATACAGTAAAGGTCGCCGATGGCGGTAAGCTGACACTTAGAGGCAACGCCAATATTTTCGCTGTAATTGCCGAGCCGGGCTCCAGGTTGACTGCCGAAGAAGCCACAAGAATCGCATATCTCACCGTAAACGGCGGAGATGTTAAGCTCAGCGGCGGACAATATGATAACATTACGGTAAAAGATGGCAAGATAACAGATATTCTCGGCAACGGCTATGCGTATAAGAAAACAGAGGGCGGTGCATGGCTGACGCTTAAAGAACGTGAGGTGTCGGAAGCAAGCGGTGTTACCGTTGCTAAGGCACCGATAGTACAAGCAACGCTTAGCACAGAAATAAACCAGCTGTATCGCAACAGCAACGCAAACCCCACGCTGAAGTTCAACCTTGCTCTTGCTCACGGCTCGAACCTGAACGACTCGTATGTAAGTAAGAGATACGGTATAAACTCCTATGTAAGCGGAGATATAATTTATAGCAGCTTAAGCGCACTTGTAACTGACGCTAAATTGTCGGCAGACGAAATAATTGATAAGGCAGGCGACAGCGATGTTGCCGAGATATACTTCGTAGTTACTACCGGTGACGGCTATGAAATAAAGTCGAACACTGTAAGTATAGACCTTGTTGACTGTGATCATTCTCAGGTGGTCGATCCTACAGCGGACAAGGAAACCGCAGGTAATATTACCGAGCCGACATATTGCGAGATATGCAAGAGCAAGTTCAATGCAAAGATAACAAAGGGCGACGATGTCAGGTATTATAACGATCTTGACGAGGCTGCGAAAGACGCTCAGAAGAGCGAAAACGAGGGCTGTACCTTATATCCGCTTTATAACAAGAACGGATACGGCGGTCAGTTAGTCATAACCGAAGGTAACTTCACGCTCAAGTACGCAGTTCGTACAGCGTTCTCACGTCCGATCATCATAAACGGCAAGGCAAAGCTGACGGTTACGGGACGTTGTGCGGTGACAGCGTTTGAGAATCAAGACGCATTCATAGTGCAGGGCGGTGATGTCACATTTGACGGGCTTGCTACAGGCAGCAATGTGACCATAAACGGCGGAAATGTTACAATGGCCTCCAACAATATAAATTGTCTTACTATAAACGGCGGTAATGTATCCATTTCGTCAGGTGGGTTTGCCGAAATCGTAACTACGGTCAGTGATAAGGTGATAGCCGATTATATCGATCCCGGCTTCTGGGTACAGGACAGAGGAACAAAAGAGTGGATAGATATATACAGTCTTAATAAGGCAACGGCATCATCGACAAACGGACTTACGGTACGGTTGTGTCCGATGCAGATAATCAAGCCGATTGATACTGTATATTACACCAACGGCTATTATCCAGGCGACATACCGTCACTTCAAATAAGTGCAGTGCCGTGGTATTCAGGCGAGGTCGACGCAAAAGTTGCTTATCAGTGGATCGGCATTGATGAAAACGGCTACGAAACAGTGATAGAGGGCGCTACAGACAGAAAGCTGTCGCTCGAAAATCTCACAACGGGCAGGTACTACTGCCGTCTTACCTACAGCAATGCTGCAACGGCGGGAGTTTCGATGAAGTCGGACGTTGTAACGGCTACGATAACCGAATGTGAGCATTCCGGAGGAGAGGCTACCTGCACCAAAAAGGCAAAGTGTGAAATATGCGGTGCGGAGTATGGCGAACCTCTCGGTCACGACTATGTTGTAATCAAAGTAGTTGAGCCTGACTATCGCAACGAAGGCTACAGCGTATTTGAATGCACAAGATGTAAGGATTCATATATCGGAAACCGTGTTCCCGTAAAGCCTATTCCCGACGTGGAAGAAATAGCGGTTGAAAAGACGACATACAATGAAGTCGATATAAGCTGGAAGAATATAAGCGGCGTTGACGGATATTATGTCGAATGCTATGTCGGCAATCAGTGGAAGCAGATCGGCTTCAGCACGGACGGCGACAGAGTAGCGGCAAAGCTGAGCGGTCTTTCTGCAGGCCTTAAATATAAGGTAAGGATAGCGGCTTATGCAGGAAGATTCACCGGCAAGTTCAGATGTTTCTATGTTGATACCGTTCCTTCTCCCGTATGGAATATAAATACGGTGAAGGCTACCGATGAAACGGTAAGAATAAGCTGGAGCAGAAACGCCAGAGCGGACGGCTACAAGGTAGAGTGGTACATTAATAATCAGTGGTCCGTAAAGACTGTTACCGGCAACAATAATATATCGGCGGTTATAGACGGACTTTGTGCAGGAACACGATATAAAGTAAGGGTAAGCGCATATAAGGGTGACCTTTACAGTCCGTATACATACGGCTATATCGATACGCTCCCGTCAAAAGTTACGGGTATTACGCAGACAGTCACATCTTCTTCGTTTACGCTTAAATGGGATAAGAACGAAAGTGCGGACGGTTATACCGCTCAGTACTATGCAGACGGTAAGTGGAATGAAAAGACGCTGACCGGCAATAAAAAAACTACCGTTACAATAGGCTCGCTTAAGGGCTACAAAACCTACAAGGTCAGAATAAAGGCTTATAAGGGTGAGCTTGAGAGTGCATTCGACGATATTTATATCACTACCGCTCCGACAAAGGTCAGCGGTCTTAAGGTAAAGAGCGCAGTTGACTCAAAGGCAGTAGTTATATGGAATGCGGATGCGAACGCTGACGGATATAACGTAGAATATTATATCGGCGGTAAGTGGGTCAAAAAGACCATAACCGATAATAAGACAGCAAAGGCTGTGCTTGGCGGACTTACACCTTACATCACATATAAAGTAAGGGTAAGAGCGTATAAGGACAATCTGTACGGCGATTACAGCTATACTACGGTTACTGCAGTGCTTTCACCGGTAACCAATATCAAGGTTGTATCGGCAAAAAGCAACTCGATAACCGTTAAGTGGGGTAAAAACGCCAGTGCAGACGGATATAAGGTTGAAATTTACAAAGGCGGCAAGTGGGTCAAAAAGACGTTAAAGGGCAGTACGAATGCTACTGTCACTATTGGCGGACTCAGGGCCGGAAGCGTGTATAAGGTAAGGATTGCGTCTTATAAGGGTGCAAATACAAGCACTTATACTTATGCAAATGTGAAGACAGCCAAATAAGCTGACAGTAAAAAAAGAGAACACCGGGCGACCGGTGTTCTTTTTTGTGTATCAGATGCGTTTTTACTATAAGAACAAACTGAGCCGTAAGCAAGAGTGCTTACGGCTGTAGTTTGTTTATTGCTTTTTATGATGCCGCCGTTTTGCTGTCCTGCGGTAAGCAGAATTTTGAAAAGGCGAATTTGGTGCGGCTCACAGCCGCCGCTTACTTGAAGTATCTGTTCAGCAGACCCTCGAAAGCCTTACCGTGTCTTGCTTCGTCCTTAGCCATCTCGTGAACTGTGTCGTGGATAGCGTCAAGATTTAACTGCTTTGCTCTCTTTGCGAGGTCAAGCTTGCCCTGTGTAGCGCCGTGCTCTGCGGCAACTCTCTTTTCGAGGTTTTCCTTAGTCGATGCACTTACAACATCGCCTAAAAGCTCTGCGAACTTTGCAGCGTGTTCAGCCTCTTCCCAAGCTGCCTTTTCGTAGTAAAGGCCTACCTCGGGGTAACCTTCTCTGTGAGCGGCTCTTGCCATAGCGAGATACATACCTACCTCTGTGCATTCGCCCTCGAAGTTTGCCTTTAAGCCTGCGATGATCTCTTCATCCTCAACTGCCTTTGCAATGCCTACCTTGTGCTCGTCTGCAAATACAAGCTTTTCGCTTTCCTTAAGCTCTATGAACTTGCTGCCGGGAACCTTGCACTGGGGGCAGAACTCGGGAGGTGTATCTCCCTCATGAACGTAACCGCATACCGGACATACCCACTTTTTCATAGTAAATTACCTATCCTTTCATAGTGATAAAATCATTATTTTCTTATTGTTTTTAGCGAAATCAGTAACGTTTACTGATTTGTTGATTTTATTATAACCGATACTTCGGCGTTTGTCAATAGGTTTTTGAAAATTTTTTTGTAAAAATTAGGTTAGTCGAGGCTTACTTAGGTGGTTGAGGTTTTGGAAGGGTTGGTGTGGGACAGTGGTTGCGAACGATCCCTCAGTCTTGCGACAGATAGGGTTGAGCGGATATTAACGTTGATTAAATCGCAGAATGTTGCAATTTATAATAAGAAAAAGTCTTGTCGCAATCCAGCTCCCTTTGGCAAGGGAGCCAAGAATGTGATGCGAGGCAAGAGATAGTGCGTTTTGAAAGGGTCGTTGAGGGTTGAGGTTATGATTGTGAGAAGGCTGTGGGGGCGGCGAGGGGATTACCGTTTTCAGCCGATTAAATACCGTTTGTGCCTTTTCGTTGCAATTGCCGAGAAAAACGATTATAATTAATATGTGAGAATATGGTTATAATTACGGCTAAGAGAAAAGGAGAGCTTATGAGAAAAACAAGCGAAAAGATATTACGGACACTGCTTGCGGTATCGGTACTTGCAACGGCTGTGCTATCGAGCGGCTGCCTTGACGATGAGGAGGAGATTTCCGACAGCACGGCAAGCGACAACAGGCAGACGAGTGACGGCGGCAATGCGGAAAGCAATGAAGGCAGTGATAATAAATATGACGGAAGTGTTACGGGCAGTCGTGCGTCAAAGCTGACGTTCAGCGGTTCGGACGGGATAAGCATTGCAAGAAAACAGCGTGAAGCCGAAAAGCCTATGGGCGAGGACGGCACACAGACGGTATTCGTTTATATGTGCGGAAGTGACCTTGAAAGCGAGAATGGGCTTGCGAGCGGCGACATTGAGGAAATGATCGCAGGGTCACAAAGCGAGAACGTGAAGTTCGTCATTCAGACAGGCGGTGCCGGAGCGTGGGCGGATACATACGGCATCTCTGCCGAAAAGACACAGCGTTATGTTGTAACGGGCGGAGAAATAAGCCTTATTGAAGAAAAAGAGTCTGTCAATATGGGCAAGGAGGATGTGCTTGTCGATTTTTTAAGCTGGGGTATAGAAAACTATGCGGCGGCTAAAATGGGGCTTATCTTCTGGAATCACGGCGGAGGAAGTATAAGCGGCGTGTGCTTCGACGAGCTTAACGAGAACGATTCGCTGTCGCTTGAGGAGATAGACACTGCGCTTACCTCCATATACGATAAGATGACGGATAAGTTTGCGTTCATCGGCTTTGACGCTTGCCTTATGGCAACGGTCGAAACGGCGAATATGCTTGTTCCGCACGCAGACTATATGTTTGCATCGGAAGAAACGGAGCCGGGATACGGCTGGGATTATACCGAGATAGCAGGCTTTATGGAAAGTAATCCGACAGCGGATACAGCCGAACTCGGAAAAACGGTCGCTGACAGCTTTATGGCATCGTGCGAGGCTATCGGCGCAGGCGGCGAGGCTACGCTTTCGATAACGGATCTCAGCCGAATAGACGAGCTTGTAAAGGCGGTGAATGACGCCGCCAAGGAAATGAACGATATTTCTTCCGACCCTGCACTGCTTGCAAATGCGGTAAGAAGCATCTATACCGTAAGAGCATACGGCAGTAACAACGATACAGAGGGATATACCAACATGGTGGATCTCGGCTCTATGATAGCGGCTACGGTATCGGGCGACAAGGCGGACAAGGTTATGTCAGCACTTGAAAAGGCGGTAGTGTATAACATCTACGGCGAGGACAAGGACGGCTCAACGGGGCTTTCGACCTACTATCCGTTCGGTGTTTCCGGCTCTGCCGAGCTTGCCACATTCGGCAAGGTGTGCGTAAGTCCGTACTATATGACGTTTGTTGACAGAATCGCATACGGCGCACAAAACGGCAGTACGGACGGGTACAGCGGTGAAAAAACATGGCTTGCGGACGGTGCGGTGTACTGGAGCGACGGGGATTATTCGGACTATGAGAGCAACTGGGAGCATTACAACAATAAGACCGACGACATGGGCTTCTGCGGTGATAAGAGCAGTGTACAGATAGATGTCGGACCCGTGCTTGACGATGAGGGAACGTTCTACTTCAATGTTACGGACGATACTATAAACAACCTTGCGAGCGTAAACTGCTCGGTTTACCGTGTTGACGAAGAAACGGGTGAGCTTATCGAATTCGGTGTTGACCAGAGTACAAAGGTTGATTTCTCATCGGGACTGGTCGAGGATAATTTCAGCGGGCAGTGGTATATGATTGAGAATAATCTTATCCCTATGTTCATAGTGGAGAAGAACGGAAACAGCTCGGTATACACATCACCTATAAAGCTCAACGGCAAGGAAACAAATCTGCGTATAGCTATGACGCAGGACGGCAATGCGTATGACATAACGGCGCTTGGAACATGGGACGGTGTAAACGAAAACGGCGAGTCGGCAAGAAGCGTTGTTCCGCTTAAAGAGGGAGATGTCATAGTGCCGATATTCAACACCTACGACAGCGAGGGTAACTTTGCAGGCAAGGCGGAGGGTGATGAATGCACCTACAGCGGCGACAATATGATAGAGTTTGTCAATCTGCCTGCAGGCGACTACAGATACAGTTTTGTTATAAACGACATTTACGGAAATGTGTGCTATACCGGCTTCACGGTGTTTACGACCGACGATGACGGGAATGTGTTCTTTACGCCGGAAGAGTAGTAAAAACAGCAAGCTGTATCGATCACGCATTTTTCTTTTACAAAAAAACTAAGAGGAGAACCCCTATGCCAAACCGGATCATCACGGATATTTCAGATTATATCTTTGTGTCAGGAGAACCTCAAAAGGTCGATGCGATTTTTCTGCCGGGCGGCTCACACCCCGAACAGCCCGAATATGCCGCAGAATTATACCGACAAGGTTTGACTGATTGGATAGTCCCGTCAGGAGGAGTAAGCGTTAAAGAGGAAAAATGGCACGGCGTCCGCTCAAAAGCGGAAATTTATAGTGGCGATTACCGGTCAGACTGCGAGTTTTTTACAGATGTACTCGTAAAAAACGGCGTTCCGCAGACTGCGATCATTGAAGAAAGCAAGTCGGGGCATACCCGTGATAACGCATTTCTTTCTCGTAAAGCCGTTGATGAAAAGGGCATAATGATAAAAAGCGGTATAATTGTTTGTAAAGCCTTTCATGCTCGCCGATGCTTAATGCTGTATCAAATGGCTTTCCCGAATGTTGATATGACGGTCTGCCCCGTACATTGCTATAACATCACCAAAGAAAACTGGTATACGACCGAAAAAGGAACCGATCGAGTGCTCGGTGAGCTTGCACGGTGCGGAAATCAGTTTGTCGGCGATCTCAAGACTTATCTTGATCTGATATGAAAATACTGTGCTGCCTTCAGTAAAAACGGCAAGCCGTATCAAGCGGACGCTTCTCTTTTATGGCAAAATAAATTCAGTCGGAAAGGCGGAAGAAGGCTGTAAGGGAGAAAAACAGATGAGTGAGATAAACGAATGGTATATGAATATTCAGAATATTGTTGACGACATAGACAGGTGTATAAAAAGCGGCGAGGACGAAAGGCTGACGCTCGGCAGGCTGTCGAAGACGCTTGGCTACTCGGAATACTATGTTTCAAGGAAATTCAGCGAAATATCGGGAATGAAGCTCAGGGATTATATGAGATACCGCAGGCTTGCTTTTGCGCTGAGGGAACTGAGAGATACCGACAAGGGCATACTTGACACCGACTTGATTTTGTGTTATATTATAGATACAAAAAGAGGGAAACGACAGACGGTCGCTCCCTGAATTAGGTTTAAGAATAGCCGCCTTCAGCTTGCAACATAGGGCGGTTATTTCTTTTTGTTAAAAGAAAAGATTGTGAATATCATAACTGTGAAAGCAGTAAGAAATATTCCTATCTGTGTTAAATCACTTAGCGTTATGTACACAGCTTCACCTCCTTTCAAAGTGCTTTCGCACTTCGGGAGATGAATTGACCGCCTATCGTCCAAGGTTTCCCTCGTGAATATTTTAGCATATTATCGGGGGGAATGCAACTTGTCCGGACTTGACACCGGCTTGATTTTATGTTATATTATAGATACAAAAAGAGGGAAACGACAGACGGTCGCTCCCAATGGTAGTTAAAGAATAACCGCCTTCAGTTTGCGACATAGGGGCGGTTATTTCTTTTTATTAAAAGAAATGATTGTGAACATCATAACTGTGAAAGCAGTGAGAAATATTCCTATCTGTATCAAATCACTTAGCGTTATGTACACAGCTTCACCTCCTTTCAAAGCGCTTTCGCACTTCGGGAGATGAATTGACCGCCTGACGTCCAAGGTTTCCCTCGTGAATATTTTAGCATATTATCGGGGGGAATGCAACTTGTCCGGACTTGACACCGGCTTGATTTTATGTTATATTATAGATACAAAAAGAGGGAAACGACAGACGGTCGCTCCCAATAGAAGTTAAAGTTATAACCGCTTTAGTTGGTAGCTAGGGGCGGTTATTTCTTTTTATTTGTAAAATTTATAACAAAAGAAATGATACTGAATATCATAACGGTAAATCCCGTTAGGAAAATACCAATCTGAATTAAGTTGTCCAGAGTTATGTACACAGCTTCACCTCCTTTCAAAGCGCTTTCGCACTTCGGGAGATGAA
>OJOX01000206.1_pt1 | contig 26937 bp, 26 predicted proteins | sample 1598301 | NCBI WGS metagenome assembly OJOX01 (sample SAMN03922480, study PRJEB24848) | human gut metagenome | isolation source: stool sample | host: Homo sapiens | place: Germany | collected 2011-05 | reverse complement strand
TCAACGCATACTTCTGTCCTTGCGCCGTGCCGATCGCAAACAGCACCCCTAACATGATTATTATGGCCTTCTTCATGCCTCCGCCTTTCTTTTTTGGATTCTTCCGTCCTCTTTTTCAGCAGTTTCCTTTTCCTTTTTTCTCCGCCATCCCCATCGCTCTCTTTGTAAGAGTGAAGACAAACGGACGTGCAAAAGTACGATAATAAATTCATCCGCCAAACAAAACAGGATAAAAAATTTCCTTAAAATTACCCCCCCCCAGATTGCAAATTACTGGTTTGTAGGCATTTGCCGTATTGGAATATAGAAGGGATAAATGTATTATTTTCTGTCCGATAAATTTCGTTCCATCCGTTTTCAGTGTCCGAAAAATCGCGTTGATTGTGCAAAATGTTGTAAAAGTCGTGCAAATTGCCGGTTTATGCCGTTGCATTGCAAAGTAAATCAGCCTGTTGCAAAAATATCTTCACTCTTACAAAGAGAGGAGACAAAGGGGCCGGATTCACGGCTTTATACCGGGAGCAAGCGGATATAACTACAAGCCGGTGTGTCGGAGCGTGCACAAGTGCATCGCAGGCGACCGAATCCGAGGTGCATCGTCGGGGAAACGGTAACCATACGGTGGCTTCCGTTCCGTTTCGGACGACGGAAATGGCGGGAAATTGATTCCGTCACCACAATAGATAAGTTCGCGTTTTATGAAAACGGAAAGCGAATTTAAGCAAGCAGTTGCTGCCGGAACTTTTCTCCGGATGGCGTGTAACTACAGGATTTGCAGAGGAATAGCAGGATTCTGGAGGAATAGAAGAATTGCCCTTGAATGAAGATGGAACACGTTGACCCTGTTACAACCCCGCTGTGGTACGCGCTTCGCGACCTCTCCCGCAGCCACTCCAGGAACCCGGCTTACCGGGTACTCTCGGACGAAGGCTTCGAGGTGTTCACCCCGATGACACAACGGTTGTTCATGGAAAACGGACGGCAGGTAAGCCGCAAGGTTCCGTTCATGCCGGACCTGCTCTTCGTGCACGAGGTACGCGAACGGCTGGACGTTGCCGTCGAGCGTGTGACGAACCTGCAATACCGCTTCGCGCGTGGCGGCTACCGTCTGCCGATAACGGTACCCAACAAGGATATGGAAGATTTCATACGCGCCGTGGCAAGTTCGGATGAACCCCGCTATTTCCGTCCGGAGGAGATAACGCCCGCCATGTTCGGCCGGGATATCCGTATCGTGGGCGGCCCCTTGGACGGTCACGAGGGGCGTCTGCTCACGGCACGCGGCTCGAAACGCAGATGGCTGCTGGTGGAACTCCCGAATTTCCTGACGGCTGCGGTGGAGGTCAGCCCCGAATTCATACGGGTGGCGGAATAGCCATTTTCCATGAACCATGCAATCTTAGCGTGAGAATACCGGCAAGTATGACAACCATGGTTGAACCCTCTTCACATAACATATTACAGGAGAAGCTCCCCGGTTTTCCTCCGGTCGATGCCGGGAATCCCTCGGAGGCGGGCGCCTGCGGCATGTACCTGTTCTACCGGTGGCAGGCCCTCGGCGGTGAAGGCCGCCGCGCCACCAAGAGCCGGGCGCTTTCCGGGGTGTACACCTGCATCCGGGCCCTGTTGCGGGAGCTGGAGGCCCGTCAGGAGAGCTACGACCCTCGCGAGCTTTACGCGTGGCTCGACTGGTACGTGTTGCTCAGGCGCGTGGCCGACGGGGGCCCTTTCGACGAGCGGGGGCTCGACGCGTTGCGCGTGCGGTACTGCGAGGGGTGGCTCTCCGGCGGGGTCGGCTACGGGGCGACCGACGCGGTAGGCCAGATACTCTGCTGGGAGGAGCGTGGCTCGCGTCTGGCGACACGGCGGCTTGCGGACGCGGCCCGTTCGGTTGTAACGGAATGGCGTGACGAACTCTCCTGCCGCCCGGAGGCCGTGAACATCGACTCCCCGGAGACGCTCCGCAGGCTCTCGCTCCTCCGCGGGAGCGGCACGGTATGGAATCCCCGTACGGCGGGAGGGTTGCTTCCCGTGGTGGAGAGACTGCTTTCGAGAAGCGTTTCCTCATTCTCGACAAAGGCGCTTGAGGCGCTCCACCCGCTCTCGCTGTTTTTGGACGACGGGTGGCTGGCGCGCCGGGGACAGGAGGACTACGCCTGTGACATCCTGCGCGAACTTGCCCGGCGCAGGGATCTGAACCTTTTCGCGCGGAAGGCCTACGGGATGCTGCACGAGACACTGGCGGGATACGCCGGGGATTAGACGGACTCCCGGTGCGACCGGCACCGGGTCGCTGATAAAAATACAAGGAACCAGATAAAACGGACAGTTTATGATCGGATGGATTGTCGCCGCTTTCGTCGCCGGCGGAATGTTCGGCGTGGTCGTGATGGCCCTGGCCGCGGCAAGCGGGGAGGGGACGGAAAAGTCCGACGTGCCGCGGGCGATAGCGGGCCGCGAATCGGTCCAAATCAGTGAGGATTTCACCGGAAGAGATAATCATATTCAACGAGTGCTTCAACGGGAATGGACGGATGACGTACCTGTACAGAAGCCGGGAGACGGGACTGTGGACGGCCTGCGGCTGTTCCGCGTACAAGACGCCCGGAAGAACGGTCTGCGCACTGTGGAGGGTTTCAGCAAAAGGATACAGATACCCGTGACGGTTTTGGACATGGGGACTTTCGGGTATATCGCAGTGTTTCAGCGAGGAAGAGAACCCGGATTACGTGCGTCTGCTGCTGCCTGACCCCGCACCGGTGGACTGGGACGAATACCACAACTGGGCACAAAGGTTGAAATGAAATAGATAATTGATTGATTGTATGGTGATTACTCCCCCCCCCGAAAAATAATGAATCACGAGAGAAGAATGAATACGGATTCCTTGAATTCATCCGAAGAGAACAACGGAAGTTTTGTTCGGGGCAACATGTCCCCGTTCTCGTGTGCGGTGAAACGCTGCTTTGACTGCCTTGCGGCGTTTGTCCTGATGGTGGTGTTCTCTCCTCTGTTCCTGTTCTGCTACATAGCGGTCAGACGGGAGGACGGAGGTCAGGCAATATTCAGGCAGGAGCGCATAGGCCGTTTCGGTCGGCCGTTCAATATCTATAAGTTCCGCTCCATGCGTCTTGACGCGGAGGAACACGGTCCGGCATTGAGCCATTGCAGCGGCAACGGGGATTCCCGCCTTACCAGGACGGGACGGTTTCTGCGCGCCCATCACCTGGACGAACTTCCACAGTTGTGGAATGTATTCGTGGGGGACATGGCTTTCATAGGGCCGAGACCGGAGCGGAAATTCTACATCGACCAGATCCTCGAGCACGACAGGCGTTATGTCCTTCTCTACCAGATACGCCCTGGAGTGACTTCATACGCCACCCTTCACAACGGATATACGGATACGATGGAAAAGATGCTCAAAAGGTTGGAGTACGACCTTTACTATCTGGAACACGCCTCATTGTGGCTAGATCTTAGGATTCTGATGGAAACATTCTTCAGGATTGCTTTCGGGAAAAAGTTCTGAGACACATTCATGATACAGGATAATCCATAATGACGCACATTTCAAAACCATAAAACGACATGATGATCCTTGTTGCACTTCTCGTACTGTTGGCCATAATGGCGACACCGCTTCTTTATGCCTGGAAACACAGGAACGACACGTCGCTCGTGGAACCGGATGAAAGGGAATGGTACGACGAGAACGGTAACCATATCTACTACGACAGGAAGCTAATCCGTTATCTGGAACAAAAGGCCCGGAAGGACTTCCCCTGCCCCCAGAAGCAGACAGAGGGAAGCGAGCCGTTCGACGAAAGTCGCTGGTACGATGAAAACGGGAATCACCTCTACTATGACCGGAAGATTATCCTGCAGCAACAGAAAGAAAACGCCAGAAAAACCCCGAGAGTGTGATATGCCAGAAACAAAGGAGGATACCCTGTTTTCTGTAGGGTCAATTCTATTTGCAAAAGACGCTGACAAGGAACGAAACCAGATGATAAAATCGAAAAGATCTATGCATAGAGAGAAAAGTTTGAAGAGAAAATGCCTCCGGCAGCCCCTGACGCTGGCGTTGCTGGGAGCATTGCTGTTGTTGTCACTTGCGGCACACGCCCAGATGAGCGACGAAGCTGTGGGGAAGTACGTGCTTGAGGCACGGCGCTCGGGCAAGAGCGACCGGCAGATCGGGCAGGAGTTGTTGGCGCGCGGCGTGACACCTGCGCAGGTCGAGCGACTGAAACAGAAATACGAGGATAGCCAGGGCGGCGGGACGACGGTCGCTGACCAGAGCGTTTCGGGCCAGCGCCGGGAGCGCGGCCATGATTCTTCGGAGACGCTCACGGCCGGAAGTCTGGATGCCGTGGATGCGCAGGTATCGGACCCGACGGAGGGTGCGGCCAACCCCCGCTCTGTTTTCGGTCGGGACGTGTTCCGGAGCCGTACGCTGACCTTCGAGCCGAACGAGAACCAGGCCACGCCGGAGGATTACCGGCTGGGGCCCGGCGACGAGATCATCATCGACATCTGGGGGGAGAACGAGCGGAGCCTTCGTGAGGAGATCTCCCCGGAGGGGAACATCATGATAGAACAGGTCGGTCCGGTCTATCTGAACGGGCTGACAATCAAGGAGGCCGACGGCAAGCTCCGCGGGATCTTCGGCCAGATCTATGCCGGGGTCTCCGGGGAAACCCCCACCTCTGAAATCCGCATCACCTTAGGTCGTCTGCGCACGATACAGATAAACGTGATGGGAGAAGTGGCCACGCCGGGTACGTACCGCCTGTCGTCGTTCTCCACGGTTTTCCACGCGCTGTACCGCGCGGGGGGCGTGAGCCCCATCGGTGGCCTCCGGGACATCCGGGTTATGCGGGGAGGCCGCGAGGCGGCGCGCATCGACCTCTACTCCTACCTGTTGGAGGGACGGCGTGACGCCGACATCCGCCTGGAGGAGGGAGATGCCGTCGTGGTGGGTCCCTACGGGCTGCTCGTGGAGATCTCGGGGAACGTGAAACGCCCGATGTGGTACGAGCTGAAACGCGGGGAGACGCTGGGCCGTCTTGTAGAATATGCCGGCGGGTTCACGGGCGACGCCTACAGGGATGAACTGCGCATTGTACGCGAGACAGGCCGTGAATACCAAATCTACAATGTCCGCGAAGGGGATTTCGGCAGCTGGACGATGGAAGACGGCGATGCCGTCACGGCAGGCTCCGTGCTGGACCGCTTCGCCAATCGGGTGGAGGTTCGGGGCAAGGTCTTCCGCGAGGGGATGTACGAACTGGGGGATGAGATGCACACGGTACGGGCACTGGTTGAGCGTGCCGGGGGTCTCGAGGAGGACGCCTTCACGGCCCGTGCGCAACTCTTCCGCGAGCGCGAGGACCTCACGCCGGAATTGGTGGCCATAGACCTCGGTGATATCCTGCGCGGCAGGAGCGAGGACGTGGAGCTGCGGCGCAACGACGTTCTTTTCATTCCGGGCATCCACGAGCTGCAAGACCGGGGCCCGCTGACGATTTCAGGCGAGGTGGCACGCCCGGGAGCCTATCCGTGGGCGGAGCATACGACGATAGAGGATCTCGTGGTGCGGGCCGGGGGACTCCGTGACGGGGCCTCCACGGTGAAGGTGGAGGTTTCCCGGAGACTGAAAGAACCGAAGAGTCTTACATCAACGGGAGACTTGAGCCGGATCTTCACCTTCTCGCTCAAGGACGGACTGGTCGTGGACGGAGAGGCGGGTTTCGAACTGGAACCCTACGACATCGTGGACGTGCGCCGCTCGCCGGGATACATGGAGCAGCGGAGGGTATCGATCGAAGGCGAGGCTCTCTTCCCGGGAGGCTACACGCTGGTAAAGAGGAACGAACGGCTGTCGGATCTTGTCAGGCGTGCGGGAGGTGTTACGGACGAGGCCTATGTTCGCGGAGCACGGCTCGTACGCCTCCTGAGCGATGACGAGAGGTCCATCCGCGAGACGATGCGGGACATGGGGCAATCGAACCGTACGGAAACAGACTCGCTTCCGGCTGAACGTATGATAATCAGAGACCGCTATTCAGTGGGCATCGATCTGGAAAAGGCGCTCGCCAGCCCCGGCTCGGATCAGGACATCGTGCTGCGCGAGGGCGATGTGCTGTCGATCCCCGAGATGCCGTCGACGGTAAGCGTGCTGGGTATGGTGCAGTTTACCAACACGGTGGCTTTCAAGGAGGGCGGGAGCCTGAAACACTACGTCTCCCAGGCGGGCGGCTACAGCTATAGGGCGAAGAAGAGCCGTGTGTACGTGGTCTACATGAACGGAATGGTGGCCCGTTGCTCCTCGCGCAGGACGAAGATCGAGCCGGGATGCCATATCATCGTCCCCTCGAAGAGGGAGCGCAAGGGCCTGAGCCTGCCGGCTATCATGTCGCTGGCCACCACGGCAGCTTCCGTCGGCACGATGGCGGCGTCGATTGCGAACATGACGAAATGAGCGGGCCAAAGGTCGGATAGGCGAGATGCATACTCCGGATTCATTGGGGAGGTGTCATACAGGGTCCGATGGTTTGCCAAAGCGGTTTCGCTGGAGCCAGTCCGTCGCGGAAGCATCCGACGATTACGGCTTTCCGGCTCTCCGGATGCGTCGCAGCGGCAGGGAACATGTTCATTGCTGTGCCGGCTTGCGGCATATCGCCCCGGCATCGGTCTTCTGCCGTAAAGGTCGATCACGGATTTTGCCGTTCATAATCTATCCTAACCGGATATTCGCAGATAAAATTTTCAAAATCAAAATGTAGATCCATTAAAATCATTAGATCTATGAAAACACACAAAAGCATGCTGGCCAAAAGTGTTTTGGCGGCAGGCCTGGCTCTCGCCTCGACGGGAGTCCCGGCCCAGGAAAACGGGAACCGCGACGCCCAGAACGGGATCGTCCGCGGGCCATACGAAACGAACCGTCTGTTCGACAACGTCTTCATCGGCGTGGGCGGAGGTGTGAACATCTACCTTGGCGAGAACGACTCCTACGGATCTTTCGGCAAACGCCTCGCCCCGGCGCTGGATGTGAACGTAGGCAAATGGTTCACGCCCTCGGTCGGCGCCCGCATCGGCTATTCGGGCATCAATGCCAAAGGCTGGACCTCGGGACGGACGCTCTATGCCAAGGCCCCTGTTTCAGGCAATATCTACGATGAGAAATTCGGGGTGTCGTACCTTCATGGCGACGTTATGTGGAACTTCTCGAATGCCGTGAGCGGCTACAAGGAGACCCGGACGTGGAACTTCGTGCCGTTCGTCGGCGCCGGCTGGGCCCGCTCCTACGGCAACGGAGCCTTCGACAACGAATTCGCGGTGAGTGTCGGTCTGCTGAATAATATCCGCCTGTGCAATCTCCTGGATCTGACGCTCGAAGCGCGTCAGATGTTCGTGAACGAGCGTTTCGACGGCGTTTCCGGGGGCAGCAGGAGCGAGGGCATGACCTCGGTGACGCTGGGCCTGACGTTCAAGCTCAACCGCCGCGGCTTCAAGCGCGTAACGCCTCCGGCCGTCCCGGACTACACGCCCTACCAGAACCGTATCAGGGCGCTCGAAAGCGACAACGCTGCACTCGCGGGCAGGAACAAGGCCCTGCAGTCCGAGAACGAGGAGTTGCGTAACCGCAAGCCCGCAACCGTAGAGGTGAGCGTCGAGACGGTCTCGGCATCGCCCGTAGCGCTGTTCTTCAGGATCGGCAAGGCTGTGCTTGACAAGAAGGAGCTCGCGAACCTGGAGTTCTACGTGAAGAACGCCATGAAAGCCGACAAGGAAAAGGTCTTCACGATTATCGGCTCGGCCGACAAGGCGACCGGCAGCAGGGAGCTGAACCGGCGTCTTTCGGAACAGCGCATGCAGTACGTGTACGAACTGTTGGTGAACAAGTACGGCATTCCTGCCGCCCGTCTCGTCAAGAAAGCCGAGGGCGACACGAACAACCGCTTTGCCGACCCCGAACTGAACAGGGCCGTGGTCATAGAGTAACCCGTACACCCTCGCAGGTTCCGTGCGATGAATCAGTCAGGACTTGGTTTGACTGTTTTTTGTCCGGTTAACCCTCAGACCGGGTCTTGACTGTTCCGGAACTTGCCGGTCGCACTCGGGGCCGGCGAATGCCTCTGCCTGCTTGAAATCCCGGCTATGCCCGGGCCGGAGAACATCCGGAGAGTTGCAATCGGTTGTGATTTCCATGCCGCCGGAAAACGAAAGTCATGCCTGACGAATTTATCGGATGTTTCAGGACCGTTCCCCGGAGACTGAGGGGCCCTTATCCCACACTTTGACACGTGACGGAGCGGCTGCTCCCAAGAGACATCGCCTCGTTCCCCACAGAGACACCTCCCGCTCTCGCTGTTCCCGACAAGCGGCGGCCGGCCCACCGGGGACTGGAGGGACGCATAGGCGGCGCGGGATTCCCGCGGAATGCACGAGAGAGTAGGCGGGCTTTCCGGTACGACCGTCAGAATCATGGATTTATAATTGTCCGCATAATGTAAATCTTTTGATCTGAAGCAGGTGTTATGGCTGACAGTCGTGAAGGCCTGGCCCTCAAGGTGTTTTTTATCGGGAGGGCGTCTGCTGCAGGTCCGGCAGACGTTACTTGGCGGAAAGGCCATTCGGCAACCCGTAATGGCGGCTATCGCCAGCGCCGCCGGTTTTAGTCCGGAGCTTGCAAACGGACATTATATACCATCGAACTCTATGCAGAAATATAACGAATCCACGAAAGAAACTAACAGAAGTCTTGCCGGAGATCCGCGGGATCAGGAGATCGACCTGATCGAATTGGCGCAGAAGCTCTGGCAGGGTCGCCGGATGATCGTCCGGTGGTGTATCGCAGGGGCTTTGGCGGGACTCGTCATCGGGTTCAGCATCCCGAAGGAGTACACGGTGACAGTGAAATTAGCGCCCGAGGTGCAGGGGAACAAGAATTCAAGCCTCGGTATACTTTCCCAGATGGCCGGCATCAACATAGGGAGTTTGAACTCCGCGGATGCGATGTCTCCGGAGCTCTACCCGGACATCGTGCAGTCGGTGCCGTTCATGACCGAGTTGTTCGGCGTGGAGGTCGCCGACGCGAAGGACCGGAAGACCATGCCCCTTTATGACTATGTTTCCGAGGAGTTGCGGGGCCCGTGGTGGGGCGCGGTGCTCGCGGCGCCTTTCAAGGCGCTGGGGTGGTTCGCGGGGTTGTTCCGCGCGGAGGAGCCGGAGGATGAAGGTCCCACAGACCCGTTCCGGCTGACCAAAGAGGAGAACGAGGTGGTCAGATCGCTCCAGGAGCGTATTTCGACGAGCGTGGACAAAAAGACGCAGGTGGTATCGTTGTCGGTGACGATGCAGGACCCGCTGATCGCGGCGACGCTGACCGATACGGTGATGCTGAATTTGCAGAACCACATCACGCAGTACCGTACGGACAAGGCGCGGCATGACCTGGAGTTCATGCAGCGGCTGTTCGACGAGGCGCAGGGGAAGTATTATGCGGCTCAGCAGCGTTACGCGCAGTATGTGGACCAGAATCAGGCCCTCTCGCGCCGGAGCTTCCGCACGGAGGAGGAGCGTTTGCAGAACGAGATGTCGTTGGCTTACAGCCTTTACAACCAGACGGCGCAGCAGTTGCAGCTGGCCCGGGCTAAAGTCCAGGAATCGACTCCGGTCTACGCCGTGGTGCAGCCCGCGACCGTGCCTTTGAAACCTTCGAAACCCTCGAAAGTCTTGGTACTCGTCGGCTGCGTATTCCTCGCAGGGGCCGCTGCCGCTGTGTGGTTACTTTTCGGACGGGAGTTCATCGGGGCGTTCGGGAAAGCGGTGAAAACCGGAGAATAAGGCAAGAAACAGTCAAGTGACGATACCGGATATGTCGGAAACGATAAGGAAAAAGGCGATACGGGGTGTGGCATGGAGTGCCGTGGAGAAATTCTCACGGCAGGGGCTGATGACCCTCTTTACCATTTTGATCGCAAGACAACTTTCCCCGTCCGATTACGGGCTGGTGGCCATGCTCTCGATTTTCCTGTTCATCGCGCAGGTATTCGTGGATTCGGGTTTCGTGGAGGCCCTCATCCAGAAACAGGACCGCACGGAAACTGATTTCTCGACAACGTTCTGGTTCAACATAGGGGTGGCCCTGCTGGTTTATGTCACGCTCTTGCTGTTCTCCCCGTTGATAGCCGGATTTTACGGTGCCCCCCTGTTGGGAAAATTGTTGCCGTGGATGGCTCTGGTCTTTGTCATCAATGCGTTCCGCACGGTGCAGCAGGCGAAACTGAACATCGCGATGGATTTCCGCAGGCAGGCATGGATTTCGATGATCGCCATATCGGTGAGCGGGGGCGCGGGGCTGTGGATGGCATACGGCGGGTTCGGAGTATGGACTCTCGTCTGGCAGCCGCTCCTGCAGAATTTCTTGAACGTGTTACTCCTCTGGATTTCGGCGGGCTGGATGCCATCGCTCATTTTCTCCAAAAACTCTTTTAGAGAACTGTTCGGGTTCGGGTCGAAGCTGTTGGCAAGCCGGACGCTGCATGCCCTCTATTCGCACGGAAGTTTTCTGCTGGTCGGCAAGTTCTTCTCCTCGGCGGCAACGGGATTGTACAGTCAGTCAGCCCAGATGGCGAGTTTTATACCGACTGCGATAAATGATGTGGTCGCCCGCATAGCCTATCCGGTAGAGTGTGAGTTGCAGGATAACGATGAAGAACTTCGACGGAAGTTTTTCCAGATGCTGCGCATGACCTGTTTCATACTGTTTCCGCTAATGATGGGAATTGCAGCCTTGGTGGAGCCTGGTGTGCGGCTGCTGCTGACGGAAAAGTGGATAGATACGGTTCCTCTGATACGGATCCTGTGTTTCGCGTATGTCTGGTTGCCGGCAGCTAACATGAGCTGGCAGTTGTTGAACGCCAAGCATAGAAGCGACTATTGCCTGAAAGCCGAGATCATCAAGAAAACGATAGGCATCACTATACTGGGCATCTCCGTGCTCGGAGGCATCAAAGCGGTATGTACGGGCATGCTGGTCTATTTCATCGTGGATATCGGCGTGATCACATGGTTCACGGCACGTGTCCTGCCCGGAGTGACCTTCGCATCTGAAATGAAGGCCATGCTGCCGATACTGGTGCGTGCAGCGGCTATGGGGACGGGTGTTTACCTGCTGGACAATATGATAAGCTCTGACGTGGTATCGGTCGCAGCGGGAATTGTCGCAGGAATCGTGCTTTACATGACGGTAACGCTGCTTACCCGATCTAGGGAAATGTATTATTTGCTGGAAATAATGAAGAAAAAGCAATGATATACCTGATTGTTTTCATTTATCTGTTGTATCTGTCCATTCATTATGATATACTGGAAAATAACAGCTATAAATGGACGCATTACAAGATAGTTGTAACTCTGTTGATTTTAGTGGCCGGACTTCGCTGGAGGATAGGCTCAGATACAGTTGGATATGCGTCTGAGTTTTATTTGAGTCATGACCTGTTTCATTTGGAATGGGGTGATTTTGAATCACCGATGAGAATGCCGCTTTGGGTTTTGTTGAACGCGACTTGCAAGAGTATCTGGAACGATTTTCTGCTGGTACAATTTGTTGTGGCAGCTTTCGGCATTGGGATGATCGGTCATTTTATCAGAAAGGCATGCCCCTCTTTATGTTTTTTCGTATTGCTGTGCTATTTGGCAGGAGGTTTATATAACCATATTCATTTCGAACTAATGAGAGGATCCCTATCCTTGGGCTTTTTTTTGTTGGGAATATTAGCCGTCAATGACAGGAAAACCAAAAAGTTCCTGCTGTATTTCTTGGTTGCAGTCCTGTTTCACGTGTTCACGGTTTTAGCGGTTTTCCTGTTTGTTATCGGTTACTACCTGATTCCACGCAAGCCTGCTATTTACTGGCTCCTTTGTGTAGCGATGATTGTCTCGGTACTTGTCGGGATAGATTTTATAGCTCCCATGGCAGAGGGTGCGGCTTTGTTTCTCCCCAACGAAGATATGGCTTCACAGATAACAATGTATAGTACAAGTGAGTGGTTTGGAAACGGAGACTTGAGTATAACCAACTATGTGTGGATGGTTGCACAGTTGGGCGTTTATGTTTTCATGTTTCATAAAACGCAGGTGATATATCCCCAGTATGTCCGCTTGAAGCAAGATGTGTTTCAAACGTGTGTATGCATATCCCTCCTATTGGCATGTTCAAGGTACAGCTTTATGATCCTGTATAGAATGATTGATTATTTCTATTTCTTCACGCTCTTCCTATCCGTCATGTTCGCCAAAGGGATATTAATCGACCGTATTGTACGCAGACAGAAAGTCCTTGTTTTCTGTGTATTACTTCTATTTCCTCTGTTTTTTGGAGCTAAATCTTGGTTAGCTATAGACGATTTAGGATGCTATGTATATACACGTTATTATCCATACAGTTCCGTTTTTGACAAATCCCTTGATCCTGAAAGGGAAAAACATCACCTGTTAAGGGGTGAAGGATGGTCGAGATACAACGACTATTAAGTACCGCAAATCCATGACTTTTCAAATTTCAAGCATAAAGTATCAGATATGAATATTGCAATCATTCTTGCCGGAGGATCCGGACTCCGTATGGGCAGTGAAATTCCTAAACAATATATCGAGATAGATGGGCAATCCATAATCGGGTATTGTTTAGCAAAGTTTCTCATCCATCCGCGTATCGATGCCGTGATTATCGGTGTTGCCGAGGAGTGGCGGCCGTATGTCGAAAATTGCGTTCGAGATTTGCGCAACTTGAAGCCCGTATATTATGCTTCCGCTGGAGCAACGCGTCAGGAAACCATTTATAAGGCATTGCAGGTCGTCACGGCACGCTTTTCGGACGAGGATATCGTCATTATTCACGATGCCGTACGGCCGAATGTCAGTACGCACCTTATCGGGGTATGTCTCGACACCTGCGGGGAATATGACGGGGCCATGCCTGTTCTTCCCGTAAAAGATACAATGTATCAAAGCGTGGACGGCTTGACCATTTCGTCGCTGCTACCGCGTGAGACGCTCTATGCGGGTCAGTCCCCCGAGGCCTTCCGGCTGGGGAAATATCGGAAGGCACACGAGGCATTGCCGTATGAAGTGATGCTACAAGTCCGAGGAAGTTCGGAAATCGCCTACCGGCAGGGATTGTCGATAAAACTCGTGGCGGGCGAGGAATCGAATTACAAAATCACCGTGCCGGAAGACCTCGAACGGTTCAGATTGTCGATAAAAGCATGAAAGCTCATGTATTGTATGCCGTAGGCGATTTGCGTTGGACGGAGGTTGCTGAGCCGACCCTCCGATCGGGCGAAGTATTGGTTCATGTTCGCGCGGCAGGGATTTGCGGCTCCGATGTGGCGCGGGTGTTCAAAACGGGAACCTACCATTTCCCGACCATTATCGGACACGAATTTTCCGGTGAAGTGTACAAGGTGTACGAGCCAGCGACACAATCGCATCTGCTCGGCAAACGGGTGGGCGTCTTTCCGCTGAAACCCTGCTTCCGGTGCGAAAACTGCCGGCAGGGGGTATATGAATGTTGTACCGATTACGACTATTTGGGTTCGCGGTGCGACGGGGGATTCGCCGAATATGTCGCCGTTCCCGAATGGAACCTGCTCGAACTGCCCGAAACAATTGATTTTCCTACAGCCGCGATGCTCGAACCGGCCTCGGTGGCTATGCACGCCCTCCGTCAGTCGGGATTTCGCACGGGCGATACGGTCGCCGTCGTGGGACCCGGAACCATCGGAATGATTCTCTGCCGCCTGGCGCAGTTGGAAGGCGCAAAGGAAACAATATTGATAGGTCGCAGCCCGTGCAAACTCGATTTTGCACGTACCAGATATGGTATCGAGTATGTAATTAATTCTACGACGGAAAATGTGCAGCAGCGGATTTCGGATATTACGGAAGGTCGCGGCGTCGATGTAATTTTTGAAGGCACTGGAGCTTCGACGTCGATGGAGATATGTCTGAATCTGGTCAAATATTCCGGCAATATCGTAGCCTTGGGCAACCCACAGGGCGATATAGCGCTTGAAAAGGGAACCTACTGGAAACTGCTGCGCCGCCAGCTGCATTTGCACGGCACATGGAATTCGCGATTCGGTACGCCGGAAAGCGACTGGACGAGAATTGTGGCGCTGCTGAAACAAGGGGCATTATCGTTATCGCCATTGATAACGCACAAACTTTCGTTCGATAGTCTGCTGGAAGGATTTGACATCATGCGCGACGCTACTGTTTATTCAAATAAGGTAATGCTTGTGAACGAATGAATCGACAAGGCAAACTCTCGGCATCGCTGATGTGTGCCGACCTGCTCAATTTGGAGCACGACGTCAAGACGCTGGAAGCGTGCGGTGCAGATTATCTGCATATCGACATCATGGACAGCTGTTTCGTGCCGAATCTGACGTTCGGACCCGATACTGTGAATGCCATAAGCCGCACGACGACGCTTCCGCTGGACATTCATCTGCTGATGGAGAATCCGCGAATTATCCTCCGGTCGCTGCAATTCCGGAAGAACGACATCGTAACCGTCCATGCCGAATGCAAGGAAAATATTCTGGAAAATGCGACATTTATCAAACAACGAGGCGCCTGCGTGGGTATCGCGCTGAATCCCCACACGCAGATACAGGCGCTGCATAAATACCTGCCGTATGCCGATGTGGTTGTGCTGATGCTGATAGTACCCGGATTTGCCGGCAGCTCGATGATACACGGCATTATGGAAAAGGTCGGGGAGACGCGACGTTATTTAGATGCGCAGGGATTCGACAATATAGAAATAGAGGTCGATGGTTCGGTGAGTTGCGAGAGGGCGAAATATATGCGTTCGCTGGGCGCCTCACTCTTTGTCGGCGGCACCGCCGGCATTTTCAAAAAAGAGAAACCGTTGTCGGTAACGGTGCCGAGATTTATCGCTCAAATCAGACAGAGCCCCGAGAATTATCATAAATCAAAATAACCCTTTATGAAAGTTGTCAAGTTCATCACAAAATTCACCGGATACTTGGTTTACAAGGTGTTTCCTATGCCGTCGGCATCATCCCGGGATTCGAGGACATGGCTCTTCGCTTCCCATGTGGGGTGGAACCACAGCAGCAATGCCAAAAGCCTGTTTCTGCAGTTGCAGGAGGCAATATCGCATAAGGATTCCGATATTACGGCCATATGGATAGCACAGGATCGTCGGGAGGCGTGTAAGGTCAGAACCGCCGGGTTCAGAAGTTATGCAAGGTATAGTCTGAAAGGTCTGTACCACTGTCTGACCGCCGGGGTGTATATATATACGGAGCATACATCGGACATAAACCGTTTGACCTCGAGGACTGCGTTTTGTGTCGATTTGTGGCATGGGGTAGGTATTAAAAAACTGTATGCGTTGGATCCCAATTATTTCCATAAATATTATGGGTTTAAAAAGGAGCCTTCCGAACACTCCTTTTTGGACAGGATGAAAGTCCCGCTACATATATACCGGAAACCCGACATCATACTGTGTCCCTCGCATTTCCAATGCAAAACCTTATTCGCTCCCATGTTTCAAATCCCGGAAGAGCAAATGATTTTGACAGGCTATCCGCGAAACGGCATGTTGCTGTGGCCGAACGCCGCAATCAGGGCGTATGCGGAAAGGTATGCCTCTCAAGATGACCTGACTTTCCTTGACGAACTTGCGACCCGACACTTCGATAAGGTTTATATCTATATGCCCACATGGAGGATTGGATGCAAGGAGCCTGTATTTTCCATGGCGGGAATAGATTTCAGAGTGTTGGAGGATGCTTTGGCAAAAAACAACAGTCTGTTTATCCTAAAACCACACAACTTCGATGAATGGCAATTCGAAAACACGTCGCATATCGTTCGGCTTCCGGATGTATGCGAGATATATACTGTATTGCCATACACCGATTGTCTGATTACGGATTATTCTTCCATATACAGCGATTATCTACTGATGAACAAGGAGATAATCCTTTTCCCATTCGACAGGAAGGTGTATGCGTCGGATTCCAACGAAACGCTTGATTACGACACTTATTATCCGGGGAAGAAAGTGTATACGTTCGAGGCATTGGTCAACTTGATACGGGAGAATGAAGATTGTCATTTGTCGCCCGAGGAACACAAGTGGACCATGCGCATTTATCAAGAGTGTCATGGCAACGGAGTAGACCTGATTCAGGAAATCCGGCGGAGACATGAAGGATTTTTGAATGCGCGCTGCAAGGGAAAAATATGGAGGTGATGGAAAAGAAAAAGTTTTGTATCGTTGTTCCAACTTCTTTCATGATGAGGTATTTTGAGGGACAACTGCATTTTTTGAGCGAGCGGTTCGAGGTTACGGCGATCTCTTCAGAGAGGGATTGGCTGAAAGGTTTCGGCAAAAGCGAGGGTATCGGCACTTGTTGCATCCCTATCGAGCGCTACCCTTCCGTTTGGAAAGATTTTCGCTCATTATGGCGGTTGTACCGTTATTTCCGCAGACATCGGCCCGATATTGTCCACACGAACACGGCCAAGGCCCTTTTGCCCTTGCTGGCAGCATGGCTCGTCGGTGTCCCGGTCCGTATCTATATGGCACACGGGTCGTTGCATCAAGGTTACAGCGGATGGCGATGTATTTTGGTCAAGGCCCTTGAGAAGGCGATATGCCGTTGTTCCACTGAGATCCTGTGTGTCAGCTTCGGCGTAAAAGAGTTGTTGCTCGAAGAGCGCATCTGCCGGAAAAAAGACAGCGTGAAAGTCGTCCGTTACGGAACTTGCAGCGGCATCGATGTGGAACGGTTTGACAGGTCAATGTTCGATCGGGAGCATTTGAGGGACGGATTGGGTATTCCCCGGGGGGATTTCGTTTTTTGCTTTGTCGGGCGTATTAACAAGGAAAAGGGTGTCAATGAGCTGGTCCAAGCTTTTAAGAATCTTTCCGAGCGGCATAAGGATGTGCATCTGCTGCTCGTTGGTCCAGAGGAACGGCATCGTAGCATTGACAGAAAAACGGCGGAGGTGATCGCAGGTCATCCGTCGATCCATGCAGTGGGTTACCGGGAAGATATAAGACCCTTCCTGGCCATGTCGGATACTCTACTACTTCCTTCCTACAGGGAGGGTCTGGGACAGACCCTCCTGGAAGCGGGTGCGATGGGGCTCCCTTGTATCGCCTCGGATATCGTGGGATGTAAGGAAGCCGTGGAGGACGGGGTAACCGGTTCGCTCATCCCGCCCCGTAACGAACGGGCCCTTTACGTAAAGATGGAATGGTTTTATGAACACCGGAACGAGTTGAAAAGAATGGGAGAATGCGGCAGGCAACGGGTCACTGCCCGTTACGGGCGGTATGATGTCTGGAATGCCTACCGCGAGGAGTATTCTTTTTTGGTAGATAGAACGATGGACTGAGGAGGACAGTTATGGCAGACAGGGATAACAATGGTTTGCGGACGTTTCCGGAGATAAGGAATTGTCGGGAAGATGAAATAGAGGAGTTGGTGGATTATGCTGCTTCCATATATCCTTATCGGTGCAAGACGGATTCGGACAGGACCAGGTTTAGGGATCTTGCGCGTTTTTGGTTCTGTCGCACTTCGGACACTTACCGATATATGATGCTCATAAAGGAGAGTGGTAGAATCGTAGGGCAGACCTATCTGATACCGACGGATTATTACTGGATGGGGATGCGACACGAAGCCTCCTGGAGTTTCGATCTATTCGTCGATCCGGATAAGCGGAAGTCCGCTTACGGAGCAGAACTGATGATGGCCACCCGTTCCCTGCCGGGAGATTCATTCTCCGCCGGAGCGAACGATGATGCGGTGCCTATGTTGCGGCTGTTGGGGTATACGCATATCGGGAATATTCGTAAATACGTGGGATGCGGTGCTTTTTCCGGACTTTTCCGGATTTTCTGCACGGGGAGGATTTCTGTCCATAGTTTTCCCCCGTCGGTGGAGGCTAGGGGTGTCATTTTTGACAGGGCCGGCGATGCCTCCGCGATAGCCGCACAGGAGCCGTTCAATGTAGGATTGTTGGAATGGGCGCGGGACGATGATTTTGTAAGCTGGTATTACGGTCCGCATAATGTGAATGAATATGCGATATACCAGAAACGCGGGGTGGACGATTACTTTGTCGTGCGACCTATTCGCTATACCCATGTCACGATGTTGGCGTTGGTTGATTTTCGCTGCCCGCTGGAGAGGGGAGATGATGCATTCCGGACTATCGTGGAGGCTGTGAGGGAGATAACGTATCGGTTGCATATTCCATTTATCGTGTCGAGTTCCACGCTTGCCGTCACGGACCGTGTCCTTGAGTCTTTCGGATTCCACAGTGTGGGACGTCCCCGTCCGGTCATGTCAACGAGAAAATGGAAAGGGATGGAAGAGAAAATCGCTGTACGCAACTTTCTTCAGGTGAATTTTGTCGACTCGGACGGTGAAGCCGGATGGGAATAGGTGATGAATGAAGAGTTATCCTATTATAAATTAATCCATTTAATGAACTGTTTTATGAAAGAGAGACATGGTTTATTCCTGATAGTATTGGATTTCGAGATGTTGTGGGGAGTTGAACCTGCGAAAGCTACACCGCAATGGCGGGAAAGGGTCGCGAACGTTCATCGTGTCATTCCCCGTCTGCTGGAACTGTTCGGGCGTTATGACATATCGGCGACATTCGCTGCGGTGGGGATGCTGCTGCATGACAGTATGGTTGCCGTCAGGGTTGGTTATCCGGACTTGCTTCCCTCTTATGCAGACAAGGCTCTTTCCCCCTATTCCTCGTTGCCGGTGGCGGAGGAGGACAGCATCTATTATTGCGGCGGGCATCTGCTGGAGATGATCAGAAAGAGCGGAAAGCATGAGATTGCCTCCCATACATACAGTCACTACTACTGCCTGGCACAAGGGCAGACCCCGGAGCAGTTCAGGGCGGACTTGCAGAAAAATATATCGCTCGCCCTTGACAAGGGTATAAAGATCACGTCATTGGTGTTTCCGAGGAACGAGTTTAACATCGACTATCTGAATATATGCCGGGAATTGGGCATTAGTGTGGTCCGCTCGAATCCCGGACAATGGATGTGGAAGGACGGAGGGCAGATAGGGCGTTGGTTGCCTCGTCAGATAAGGCGTGCATTGCGTTTGCTGGACTGCTATACCGGACCCGTTCGATGTTTTCAGCCGGGAGGCCTGTTGACCGAACCGGTTGTTCAACTGCCGGGCAGCCGTTTCTGTCGTCCTGTCGGCAAATCCGGGAGATGGATGGATTCTCTGCGGCTGAGACGCATAGAACAAGAAATGACTTATGCCGCAAAAAATAACCAGGGGTATTGTTTGTGGTGGCATCCCCACAATATGGGAAGGGACATGGATAAAAACTTTTCTTTGATAGAGAAGATCTTGTCTCATTATGAGAGTTTGCGGAAGGATTACGGTTTCCAGTCAGTTCCCATGAATTATTTCGCAAATATCGGAGGCCAGTCTTGATATCTCCCGGAAATTTTTACAGGATCTTTCCCAATCCTGTTTGTACGGCTTTCCCGGTGGAGGGGAATGACACGATCTGTCTTTTCAGAAAATCGAAATTTTATCAATCTTAAAAAAATAAAGCAATGGATTTAAAAGATTTTATCAAGAATTTTGCGGGTCAGTTCGAAGATGCTGATCCGTCAACTTTTACCTCGGAGACAAGGTTCCGGGATCTGGACGAGTGGTCGTCATTGACCGCCTTATCAGTTATTGCAATGGTTGATGAGGAGTATGAAGTACAACTCAGAGGCGACGATATGCGCCAGGCCCAAACCATCGAGGATTTGTATAACATCGTAAAGTCTCGCGCCGATGTATAATCCGTTTTCACTGGAAGGCAAGATAATCCTCGTAACGGGGGCATCGTCTGGCATCGGACGCGCTACGGCAATCGAGTGCTCCAAAATGGGCGCGACCGTAGTCATCACGGGACGGAATAATCCGCAACTTATTGAAACACAGAATGGTATGAGATTACACATGGGGGGGGAGTACGATCATCCGCTGTAACCTCACCGACGAGACGGAGTTGAATCAATTAGTCGAATCGACTCCCGTCCTGCACGGTGCGGTCTTGAATGCAGGCATCAGTAGACTGTCCCCTGTCAAATCCATCCGGCGTGAAGTGTTGAAACAGGTACTGGAAACCAATACGGTTTCGGCAATCATGTTGCTTCAGAAACTTTTGAAGTCGAGGAAACTGGCTGACGGATCATCGGTAGTTTTCACCAGTTCGATGGCAGCCCTCGGAGAGACAGCCGTGGGCACCTCAATCTATTCGGCAAGCAAGGGAGCGCTCACTGCATTTGTGCGAGTTGCCGCCTTGGAAGTTGCGGACCGAGGGATTCGGGTCAACGCAATTTGCCCCGGAGAGGTCCGCACCGAAATGATTGCTGACAATGACTTGATGAGCGGTGAGGCTGACGCCGGTATCCGGCGATACCCGTTGAAGCGCTACGGCGAACCGCAGGATATAGCCTTGGCGATGGTCTATTTTCTTTCAGACGCTTCAAGTTGGGTTACAGGGACGAATTTTGTCATTGACGGAGGTATGTCCATCGCATAGCAGGAGGGGAGTACATACATGAACAGTATATGTACAATCCATATTCACTTGAAAACAAAACAATCTTAATTACAGGTGCGTCGTCGGGCATCGGACGAGCTACCGCTATTGAATGCTCTAAAATGGGAGCAACGGTAATCATTACGGGTCGCAATGTCGAACGGCTGCAAGAGACTTTCGATGCCCTCGAAGGCGAAGGTCACCGGCAGATCGTTGCCGACCTGACCGATGACGTCCAGATGGATACACTGGTCGGGCAGCTGCCGCCATTGCAGGGGCTGGTGAACAATGCCGGCATCACGGAGACCGTCCCTACGCAGTTCATCAATCGGGAGAAACTGAACAAAGTTTTCGAAACCAACACGGTAGCGCCGATGCTTCTGACGCAGAAAATCCTGAAAAAGAAAAAACTCGGGCGAGGCGGAAGCATCGTTTTCACCTGTTCCATCAGTGGAACCCGGGTAGGTGTGGCTGGTAACGTATTGTACTCGGCATCGAAAGGCGCCATCAACGGGTTTGTGAAGAATGCGGCGCTGGATTTGTCCATCAAGGGCATGAGGGTCAATGAAGTATGTCCGGGGATGATTGACACGCATATCATGGACGGGAGCAGCATCGGAACCGAAGAGTTGAATCTCGAGAGACAGCGTTACCCGATGAAACGTTTCGGGAGACCCGAAGAAGTGGCATACGGCATCATCTATCTGCTGTCCGATGCCGCCTCGTTCGTTACGGGCACGGGCATCGTCATCGACGGCGGTTTCACTTTACAATAAATAGAATATGGCAACAATAAAGTATAAAGGCGTGGGTATTCGCGCCATGTCGGCTTGTGTGCCGCAACCTGTGGCCTACAACCACGACCTGACTACGGTCATGAGCGAGGAGGAGGTCGCCAAAATGATAGACTCCGTAGGCATTCATGAACGCCGTGTATGTCCGCCCGAAGTTTGCGCGTCGGACTTGTGTCTTAAGGCGGCGCAGCAGCTTATGGAGGAGAACGGGATCGCTCCCGAATCCATCGATATGCTGTTGTTCATGAGTCAGTGTCCGGACTATAAAATTCCCGCCACCTCGTGCATTCTGCAACATCGGCTGGGACTCCCGAAAACTACGGCGTGCATGGATTTGTCGCTGGCGTGTTCGGGCTACGTCTATGCGCTGTCGGCAGCTTTTGCCTATGCTTCGATGCCGGGCATCGACCGTGTGCTGCTGTGCGACGGAGAGACGCTCTCCAAGTACGTGAATCCGCGTGACAAGGTCAATGTTCCGCTGTATGGCGATGCAGGAACCGTAACCTTGATAGAAAAAGGCGATTTCGGAAAATCCGTGTTCGATTTGAATACGGACGGAAGCGGCGAAGATGCCGTGAAAATTCCGGTGGGAGGCTGCCGGCAGCCGTTCACTCCCGACAGTTATGAAGAACGGGAATGCGAGAACGGTAACTGGCGGTCGCCGATACAAATCTATATGGACGGCATGGACGTCTTCAATTTCGCTATCAGTGTCGCCCCGAAAGGGGTTAAAGACATCGTCCGAGAGGTCGGAATCGAATTGGCGGAGATCGACCATCTGGTTTTTCATCAGTCGAACCGGTTCATGACCGATTTCTTTGTCAAACGGCTGAAATTCGATGCCTCGAAAGTGCGTTACTCCATCGGCAAATACGGCAATACGAGCAGCGCCTCGATACCGTTGACCGTAGTGTCGGAATTGGGCGGGAGCACGTATAATGGGGAGAAAGTCGTCATGTGCGGTTTCGGTGCCGGATTGAGTTGGGGCACGGCCTATATGGAATTGTCCGGAAGTCGAATTTCTGCAATAATAAATTATTGACCCGATGCTGCCCTATTTGCGTTTTCATCATATCGGAATAGCAGTTCCAAATATAGAACGCACTGTAAATCAATATGTTTTCGGGGGGGGGTATTTTCGGACTCCGACCCTATTCGACCCTGTCCAAAAAGTAAATATCTGTTTTTTAGAAAAACAGGGAATGCCGCGTATCGAGCTTTTGGAGCCGGTAGAGGAGACATCTCCCGTAACGAAAATTTTGCGTAACAACGGCGTTACGCCGTATCACATTTGTTATGAAACCGACGACCTCGGACAGACCATTGTCGATTTGAAGGCACGACGCTTCCTTGTCGTGGTCAAGCCCGTCGAGGCAGTAGCCATAGAAAATCGGAAAGTCTGCTTTCTGTACCATAAGGATGTTGGTTTGATAGAACTGGTCGAGGCAAAAAAATCTTGATATGAAATACTTTATTTTTCGTAACAATACCGTAGAGCCGTTTTTTGCGGGTACGGATTACGTTTTTTCGGGCTACGACGATATTTCGAGTGTGCCCGACGAAGCAGAAGGATATATCTGGTGCTATCAGCTTCCGGTCAAATACGATTGCGGGGTTCTGGCCGATGAGGTACGCTCCTTCATCGAAAAGCTGCGTTTCACGACCGAACGCATCGCTCCGACGAAACCGCTGCTCGTCTTTACGCTGTGCGACTGGTGCTCCGTGCCACTCACGGGCAATGACACCCGCCTGTCGCAGGCTGTTGCCGCGTACAATACGGCTATCGGAGAACTGGCGCAGCAGCATGCCAACGTGCGCCGCATCGATTTCTCGACTTTTATGCGCAACTATACGGCAAGCGAACTCATCGACTGGAAATTCTATTTTCTGTCGCAGATGCAGCTGAATCCGAGAATGGCAAAATCGTTTCAGCAATGGTTCCGGCAACAGACGGAGCAAATCGCCCTCAAACGCAAGAAGTGTCTTGTCCTGGATCTGGACAACACGCTGTGGGGCGGAATACTTGGCGAGGACGGCATGGAAGGCATCCGTCTCGGTGGCGACTATCCGGGCAAGGCGTTCCGCTATTTTCAGGAAGCGCTGCTCGAACTGAGCAAAAGCGGCGTGATACTGACGGTTTGCAGCAAGAACAACGAAGCTGACGTCGCAGAGGTGTGGGCGAAACACCCGGACATGGTGCTCCGCAAGGAGCATTTTGCCGCGTGGCGTATCAATTGGACGGACAAGGCGACGAATCTCCGTGCCTTGGCCGAAGAGTTGAACATCGGATTGGACAGCATGGTTTTCGTGGACGACAATCCGACGGAACGGGAATTGATACGGCAGTCACTGCCTATGGTCTGTGTTCCGGAGTTTCCGGCGCAGCCGTATGAATTGCCCCGTTTCTTTGCCGGCTTGGTCGATGACTATTTCAAGGTGTACTCCGTAACCGATGAAGACCGGCACAAGACCGAACAATACAAAGCAAATGCGCAGCGGGCACAGGCACAAAGCGGATTCACGGATTTCGGAGCGTTTCTCGCAAGCCTGCAAATGCGATTGACCATAGTTGCAGCCGATGAGTTTGTCGTGGCGCGGATTGCGCAGATGACGCAGAAAACCAACCAATTCAATCTGACGACGCGCCGCTATACGGAAGCGGACATACGGAGCAAAATTGCTATGGGAGCACGAATTTACTCACTGGCGGTGTCCGACCGGTTCGGCGACAACGGAGTAACCGGTTGCATCATCATAGAAAACAGCGGGATAGACACGCTGCTGTTGAGTTGCCGCATTTTGGGCAAGGGCATCGAAACGGTTTTCTTGCGCGTCATACAGAACCGGCTTCTGAAAGAGGGCATTTCGCATTTGCGGGCGACCTATCTCCCGACGGCAAAGAACGAACAGGTCGCCGATTTCTACGACCGCTGCGGCTTCACACTGACGGAGACATTGCCCGACGGCACGAAACGTTATGAAACCGCGTGGTCGAAACCTTTTGAGATAGAAAAATATTATCAGATAACCGAAAAATAGACAACAGAAATGGAAGAGAAGATTTTGGAGATTCTGCGTCAGGTTTTAGACATTGAGGATCTTGATGCAACATGTTCGCAAACGACGTGTGAAGCATGGGATTCGCTGCATCATCTGAATTTGGTCGTGGAAATGGAAGATGCTTTTGACGTAACATTTGAACCCGAAGAAATCGCTGTGATGAAAAGCGTTGAGGATATTAAAAATTTGTTGGCGGCTAAAAAGCTCTCATAAAATTGAAAAAGGATAATCGTAATGGAATTCATCTGCAAAAAAACTACAGAATTGACTGATGACGAGTTGTCTCAGTTATCTGTACTTTTTGAATCTGTTTTTCAAAAGCAGCGAGACAAGACATTTTTTGTGCACCAATACACCAATAATGTTTTAGGATATTCATATCATTCGTTGATAATAGATAATGATACTATCGTAGGATTAAACAGTTATATTCCAGCCTATTTTTGGTACAGCGGTAAGAAACGGCTTTTTGCAAACAGCGTCGATTCCATGGTCGCCAAACCGTACAGGGATTTTTTTAGTTATCAGGATATGGTTGAATCGGCGTATCAGTATATGAGGAAAGAGAACGTAGAGTTCGTTTATGGATATCCGAACGATAACGCATACCCTATTGTCATAAAATCCCGGTTGATGGAGGATATCGGCATGATGGATACCTATTGCCTCCCGTACCGAATAGGCGGAGTAAAACCGGGACTGAAATGGTTGAACCCTCTTTCCCGCATGCTTACCCGATTGTACGTCTATGTATCAGGACTCCTCTCACAGAAAAAAGAGACGGAATTTCCGATATCCAAGGATATGGCGAGCTATAACGCCACACGGTACAGGAGAGGTAACGGGAAATACACGGTTATGGGGGATGACAGGAATGGGTTCGCCTACAAGGTCATGGAATACGAGGGCATCCGGTGTGCGTTTCTGATAGACGTGTGGCCCAAGTCACCCCGGTCATTCAATAGGGCAGTCAGCCATATCTTGAAAGTGGATCAGAAAGCTTTCGATCTTCTTCTTTATCCCGGACATCTGCCGTTCGGGAATACAAGTATGATAAAACTGCCGTTGTCGATGAACCCCAAGAAATTCCACTTTACCGGGAAGATACTCGACCCAACTCTGAGAAAGGAGGATGTATTCTCCATAGAGGCGTGGGACACCAATCTCTCCAATTACGATTTGCTCTGAACCGGCATAAGTTTCTTTGATAAACTATGAACATACTCACTTTTGATATCGAGGAGTGGTATCATTTTGATATTTATTCCCCGGAAGAGAAATGGGACTCTTATCCTCCCCGAATTAATTTATATTTACCGAAAGTCTTGGATCTCCTGGACGAGAAAGGTATCAAATCTACTTTTTTTTGTTTGGGTTGGATCGCACGGACATATCCCGGGGTGCTAAAACAAATCCATGAGCGGGGGCATGAGATAGCCTGCCATACAGATAAGCATTTATTTGTGAACCGGATGACTCCGGATTTTTTTAGCCGGGATCTGAAATGCGCCCTTGCCTCCATAGAGGATGTCATAGGCGAGAAGGTGAGGTCTTTTCGGGCACCGGCATTCTCCATTGATGAGCAAACAGGATGGGCTTTTGAGATACTGGCAGAGAATGGGATTGAGACCGATTGCTCTATATTCCCTACAACCCGCAGTTTTGGAGGATTCCCCTCTTTTGGCAAGGCCGAGCCTTGTTGGATTGATTATCGGGGAGTGATGATCCGGGAATTTCCGATTCATACCGCCTCGATCCTTGGGAATGAGATGGTTTATTGTGGCGGAGGTTATTTCCGTTTGTTCCCTTATTGGCTGATCCGGCATTTTCTTCGGAAAGCGGATTATGCGATGACCTATTTCCATATGCGTGACTTTGATTATGAGCAACCGAGGTTCGGTTACTTGTCGCCAATGAGGAAATTCAAATCCTACTATGGACTCAATCGTTCATACTCTAAATTCTTGCGTTTGCTAAACGATTTTGAATGGGTGGGTGTTAGCAATGCGGTTTCAGAAATAATTTGGGATGACACACGGGTTTTTCCTCTTTAATATAAAAGAAATGCTTGATACCTGCTTGTTGCCTTCTACTTTTACTCTTAGAACAAAATAGTATAAATCAGTATATTAGCATGGTTGATTGGATAATTGACCAATTTTTAAAGAAATCGTCTTTATATGGAGGCAAAGTTTTAATTGCTAAACGGGGAGAGATTGGAAAGGTGTATTTTTTGAAAAACGCACCCAATTTGCTACTTTAGCTCCAACCCTTTATTTATTTAAACTGAATGATAAAATTAATGCTTTATATCTTTATTATTACCTCACATCTAATTTAGGATGTAAATTATTAAAAGATACCCGTTGGTTGAATTAAAATAAAGCATCTTTAACAAGACCAATTTTACGATGGT